>JGI20154J14316_10000399_pt1 | contig 39035 bp, 35 predicted proteins | sample COG_04_FD_14316 | JGI IMG/M metagenome (IMG submission 14316)
TTAAAAAAGGTTTTCTGAAATGTATGTTAGTTCAATGGCTAGAACACCTCTATTATAACTTAAGAGGAGATAAAGGTTCGAATCCTTTACGTACACAAGTTCCTATAGCTCAGTGGTTAGAGCGCCGTTCTTATACAGCGGATGTCGGGGGTTCGAGTCCCTCTAGGAATACTCAAGCAGGGTGGCGCAGTGGCAGCGTGTTGGGCTCATATCCCAAAGGTCGGTGGTTCGATTCCACCCCCTGCTACCAAGAACATATAGCTCAGTGGTAGAGCATCCGACTGCAAATCGGATTGTCGCTGGTTCGATTCCAGTTATGTTCTATAAAGATTATATTAATTAATAGTTAATATAATCTACAAGTAATAAAGAAAGCAATACATTGCTTTATTTTTTACTACATATCCCCATAGACTAACTATCTATGAGGGAAAAATGGTTTTTATTAATTGTGCCATATACAAACAATTTTTTTTATATAATTTACTTTATATAAAAAAAAAATTGAAAATACAAAACCATAAAATGAAAAATAGGACACGACACGGTGTCTAATGCGGCGACCGTAAGATCTAATAGGAAATTTGGATCCCAAGGCACGTGTGGCTGTTCAAGCATTTGCGGCCAACGAGTATGAATTTACTTATTGGTGACGATCTTTGTAGAATAGTTAGGGGAGATATGGATTTACCCCCCTGGGACATGCAAACCATGTTCAATCGGCATACTCTAAAGGTATAGATCGAAAATATCCCGGTGGTAGCGGTTCTACCAAAACCAGGTGGCTAATGACCTAACCTGACCCTATCTGTAACAAGGTAGGGCGCGAAAGCACAATCACATTCCCGGAATAAAATCGAACGATGTTAACGGACGCGCCAAGGGCGGTCCGTCACAATCATGCGGCAAAAAAGCAATCTCCAAGAAGAATTCGAAGAAGGATAAGGAGAACGCCAAGAAGCACGCGGCGAGCGCACAGCCTCTCGGGAAGGGGAAGGCGAAGGCGACGGGTTGACCCAGGGAGGGTCAATGAAAACGAAGAAACCAGATGGGTTTTTGTACTATGAGATAGTTTTTTTTTAATTTAAACAATTTTATAACCGAATTAGACATTTTAAGTTTTATATTTACTTTATAAAAAAAAAAATTGAAAAATGGTTTTCTAAAATAATTGATTACAAAATGTCTTGCACACCGCAGATCAATTTGAATAATACCGACGGAGCCTCTGGCGCCGGCGGAGGGGAGTGGACAGAGGTTCCTTCCCGAGTAGGTAGCGAAAGCACCGACTCGAAGACGACAGTTCTTGTCCCCAAGAAGGTAGCGTTTGAAGGCGCACTTGTTTGGGCGAAGAAGAACTGGGCTGGGAAACCTGGCCAGAAAGCAACAAAGAGCAATGGTGCTATTGTGCTTTCTGGAGGTGTCTCAGAAGACCGCGAACAGACCGCAACGGTACTTCGCAAGCTCATGAAAGACTGGGCAAAGCCGAAAGGCGCTAAGACAGATAGGAAGGCTGCTGGCGGAAAGAAAGGGGGGAAACCTCCGGTCTATTTCGCTCCAGCAGGGCTTTTCTTCACAGATGTGAAGCCATTTGTCGAAGCATCAGGGTTTGAATGCCTGGCTCTTGGAAAAGATGGGAAGAGGTCCCGTTATGGTCTGAGAGGAAAAAGTCAAGAGGAGCGCGAAGCAATGGCACAGCAGGTCACCGACCACTGTGCTTATGTGTTTGCGAATGCTTATAGAGCCCCAACCGTGACGGTTCGGTCGGCTCTGAGGCATGTTGCGAAGGAACTTGGTTTGGGTATCAGGTTCACTGTCATCGGCGAAGAAGGTGATATGACGCAATACATCCTCGAAGGAGCTTCTGAATTTGATCGTGAAGATTTCGCACAGGCAGTGGGAATGACAGCACGCGAAATGATCGAAGAGGAAGCCCGAATGGAATTCTACACGGTTCCAGCAGAACAAGCAAAAGGTTCGCTGAATCAGGCGCAGAAAGGACAATCCCTCCCATCGAAATGGGGGGGAATTCCGAAAGCCGACCATGTAGACTTTCAACTGAGAGGTTACACCGACAAGACTAGGAAAGTAAGTCGGTACACCATCTCAGGTGGGACGTCAAAATCGCAAGCCGCTTTTGTCGCGAAGGTAAACTCCCTCGCGAACAAGTACAGGCGCAACGATAAGGCGAAACACGCCGCGGCCAAAAAAACAGCTCTCCACAAGGAAAAGGAAGATGTTAAAGACGCAAAGCAGATAAACGAACAAATGGATGCAGAGAGCTACTTTGAACGTGAGGCTGCGCGTAAGGCCGCGAAGAACACAAGAAACGCAATACCAAAACCACAAGGAAGTGGTGGAGGTCCTGCTTACGCTGGTGTTGGTCCTGCTGAGGAAAACCCATTTGCACTCAAGGAGAGCAATGGGAAGAAATCCCAGAAGGAAAAGCAGGCAGCACGGGCAGTGCGGGCCGTAGAGAAGCAGCAAAGAGAAGCACTTGAGAAGAAGGAAGCAGCACGCGCTGCGTCTATCAAGGCTGAGCAAGAAGAGCAAGAAGCAGCAGAGGCTGCTGCGCTCTCTAGAGCGATTGCTGCGACGAACCCTTATGCTGCGGCGTTCGGTTCTGACGACGAGGGAGTCAAAGAACCACCGAGAACACCAGCAGAGGAAGAAGTCATACCCGTTACTCAAACGGCTCCATCGGGAGCATGGAGTAAAGGCAAGCCAGATGTCAAGGTTGTGGAGGAAGAGACCTCGCAACCAAAGGCAAAGGCAGTGACTTTCACCGCAGACACACACGACGATAGTGTTCGCGAAGACTGGGAAGATGAGGAGTGGAACTGTGTTTAAGTTCACCAAATCCCAGTAATAAATGACTGAAGAGCAAGTAAGTCATACAATCCAGCAAGCTGAAAGAGAGTAAGTTGCTGACGACGTAAAAACGAAAAACAGATGGTTTTTGTTCTAGAAATAGTTTTTTTTTTATTTATTCGAGATATGGTTTACACACTTTTATAACCGATTTCCACACTATATATAAGTATTACCTAAATATATATACGTATTACCTAAAGATATATACGTTTTACCTAAAGATATATAAGTCGAATGATACTAAGTACTAAAGATATATACGTTTTACCTAAAGATATATAAGTCGAATGATACTAAGTACTAAAGAAATAAAAATAAACCTATTAATAGATTTCTTTTTATTTATTGAAGAAATAATTTACACAATTTTATAACCGATTTCCACACTTTTTCTTATATAAGTATTAAAGATATAATACTTGATATTATTACTCCCCCCACAATGTTTCAGGTATTATTTTTAGTTTTTCTACTAAAGCATTATACCCTGTGGTGCCACCGTCACCTTCTGTTTCCGCATCTTTTATATAATCAATATTCTCAACTAGAGCATTCCATACTTTAATTTTATTTAATTCACTCCTATCCCTATTTACATGCATTTTAGATTCAGTAAGAGCTCCCATTAATATATCTTGACATTCTTCCTCTTGTAGCGGCTTACAATGTGGATCATCTTCAAGCTCATCAGCAGTACAATCTATATGTTGATCATATGCATATATACAATCATAATAAATGTCTCTTCTTTCTTCCACCCCTCTCCATCCCCTTCTCCCATCCCTGTCATTATGTGGAATTTCAAGTCCCTGTAATTCGTTTCCTAATTTTCCTGCTTCTGTTTTGGCGCGTGCTTTGGCTTGTGCTTTGGCGTGTGCATTCAATATTTCTTTTTCTTCTTCGGCACTGATAACCGCATCAGGGATGTTATAATCAGGTTCGTGGGAGTTTACACCTTCGGTTATCACCACAGGCATGAATGGTTGCTTTTTTTCCAGAAGTTTTTGTTTTAGACGCATACTAATACGGTCACCTCGTTGGATTTTCGACCCCGCAGTACTTTCAGGATATAAAAATTTTGCTAAAATTTTGCGAATATCTGTATATTTGGCAGCTTGAATAGTAATGTGTCTTTTATAAACTTCTGGCAAGTTTACAAGGTCAACTACTTTGTTATTTTTAAAAAAACTTATAAAAAAATTCCCTATATTACCAGACTGAACTTTGAGATATTCCATTATCATATCCTCTTCGGTCATATGTTTAGGAGAGGCTAGGGGTCCTAAAAAATTTATTAACGTTTGATAAATTGGTTTTCCAGTAGTTTTAGCTTGCGCGAGTATTTGTTTTTTATCCTTTGGTGGCAAACTTTTAAGTTCATTTATGTTTTGCATGTCTCGTAGTCGCGGTATACTTGATGATTTGAGATATTTCCGTATATTGTCTTCATCCTTCTCCCCTCCTCGCATTCTTTTACCACTTCTTTTCCACAAACTTTTACTAGATCTCCTACCACTTCTTTTACTCATTCTTCTACCACTTCTACCACTTCTTTTCCTCAAACTTTTACTAGATCTTCGACCAGTTCTTTTACTAGATCTTCGACCAGTTCTTTTACTAGATCTTCGACCAATACTTTTACGCATTCTTCGTCCAGGCATTTTATAATATACATATATATATATTTTTTTCCCTAATTAATTAAATTAATTTAATTAATAATTAATTAGAAAAAAAATAATTAATTTAATTAATAATTAATTAGAAAAAAAATAATTAATTTAATTAATAATTAATTTAATTAATTAGAGAAAAAAAAAATATATATACATATATTATAAAATGCCTGGACGAAGAATGCGTAAAAGTATTGGTCGAAGATCTAGTAAAAGTTTGAGGAAAAGAAGTGGGAGAAGAATGAGCGGTGGTTCGAATAATTCGAATGAAAATCCGTGGTTTAATTGGGTTGACGAAGCCCGCGAATTAAAACCGTCTATTCATACAATCCTCGCAACGCTCGAATTAAAAATGGATGATGAAGCGGACATTGAGTATTGTGATAAAAACAATAAGAATAAATTCGATAATTTTATATTACAATTAAAAGAATTAGAAAAAAGATATAAATTCAAACCATATTTAAGGAGTGAGTTAAATAAATATATAGAATTTTTAAATAAACAATATGACGATATAATAGAAGTTGACAGGGGTTATTTCTGTGATGGCGTTAGAGTAACACCAGCACAAACACAAACAACATCAGCCGTGAAATTTACTCCACAAATACAAGAGTTAACTAAATATAGGATAGGCATTGAAATTGAAGGTTGTGAGACCAAACCATTACATGACCTAGAACATTTTGGTAATGATGAAGATTTATCAATAAAATGTAAAGAAGGAACACCATATAAAGGTAATGAATACATTTTAAAATTAAACGCAAGTGAAGATGCTGTTGCTGTTGCTGTTGCTGCTGCTCCTGCTGTTGCTGATTCTGTTACTGATGCTGCTGCGTCTAACGCGGTTTATCCTAAAGATGCTAAAGATGTTTCATATGAAGCATATCAAGCGGTCAAAGATATTAATCTCTTAGCTACTATTCCCACAGAAAATGATTTATATAATGTTGCAAATTTACCTTACTTGAAAAATGAAATTGATAAAATAGAAGGCAACTTTTTTGGTGACGATACAGAAAAATGTGGGAAAGCTGATTTCTATGAAATAATAGTAAAAAATAGAGCAGGCAGAGAAACAACAAGAAAATATTTAACACAGGATAAGGTTGATTATGAGAGGAAGAAACATAAAGGGGAAATAACAGTAAAAAAGATGAATATTCAAGATAGTACTTGTGGATTACATATCCACATGTCAATTGAAACTGATTCTTTAAAAACAAATAAATTAGAAGGATTAAAATATATATGTAGATTATATGATTCATGGTTTGAGTTACAATCAAAATTTATAGAAAAAAAATATAATAATAAATCTTTATATCAAGATACAAATTATTCAGAACAAAATAAAGAATATCCAAAATATATCACGAGTAAGGAATTATGGGTTGAGTTCAAAGATAAAATAAACGGTCTAGCAGATGAGGAAGAATTAGTAAAACAAAATTATGAGTTATTATTTTTTTATATTAATGGTTATAAATGTGAAGAAAGTCCTACAGGCAAATTGAGAAATTATTTTACATTGGTGACTAATCCAGACGATAATTCTATACATGTTGAATTTAGAGGATTCGCGGTTCGTAGTCAATTATATAATATGATATGTTATATCTGTATAAACTTAAAAGATTTATTTAATAAAGCTTTCCCAAAAACAGCGGTTGGTGGAAGTAAATCAAAATATTTAAATAAAAAAAAAAATAGAAGAAAATATACTTCAAATAAAAAAAATAGAAGAAAATATACTTCAAATAAAAAAAATAGAAGAAAATATATTTCAAATAAAAAAAATAGAAAAACATAATACTTTATAAGTATTAATCGAGGAACGCTAAAGATGAGAGTAAGGTCCTTCTACAAAACCACTGCGAGTACGAAGTCATGGTTCAAAATATCCATTGTGCGCGGGTATTTTTCATTTTCCGTTTATGTAAAATTAAATAGTACCTTTTTTACAGTTTCATTTTTTCAGTATAACCAAATGTTAATAAAATTTTATATTTATATTTTATTTAGGAGTACTAGTACTCATACTTTCCTTTTTACTTATACCTTCTTCTTCAACTTTAAAAAAATCTAACATTTTTCCAAACAATTTTGAAGAAGATAAAGTTGAATTGTAATCTTTTCTGACCGTATTTCCTTGACCCGAATTAACTGGTCCCGACTTTTTTGCTACCCATCTGTTAAATCCTGTGTCTTTTTCGGAAAAAGGGCATTTAGAAGGTTTTTCGGATGGACCTAGCATTGAAGCTTCTTGTAAATATTTACAATACCAAAACCAATTTTCACCTTTACCTTTACCTTTTAATTCAGTTCCCATCTTTTTAAAATCAGTTTCCATCTTTTTAAAATTTTTAATTAAAAAGGTATTTCCGGATATTTTACTTTCGCAACTAGATATTTTTTTACCTATAGTCACACCTCGGTTAGGTGATCTTTCTATAGAATCTATTAAGTCTATTTTTAATTTGTATAAATTCTCTATTTCCATATATATCTCTAATATTAATTGAGAAATATTATATTCAAAAATGTTAGTCATTGGAGAACTAAACTTATCTGTTATTATAAACTTAAACAAGTCCTTTTTAAAAACTAGACTAATATCATAATTTTCAATAAATTCAATAACTAATAATTTCAAATTTAATCTAGATTTACGAAACTCTAATTTAAATTTTTTAGATACTTCGTTTGGAGAAGAAGTTGGAGCATCACATAAACCTATCTCTCTATTAATTAAATCGATAACAACAGGTAATATATCACGAGGTAATAAAACTTTTAATAAATATACTAATTGATCATCACTTAATTCATCATTAATTAAGTAGTCTATAATGTCATAGTATTCGTATCCCGGCGGAAGAAGCAACGGTACAATAAGATTGTCAATAGGTTGTGTATTCTTTCTAGGGGAAGAAGATGGTTTTTTTCTCAACGAAACACTTTTTTTTTTAAATGATATAGTGTATTTTTTAAACTTTGACTGGTTAAACTTGCCAAACGCGCCAAACGTACCAAACGTGATGAACCACCTTTTTTATTTCTTTTATTTCTTTTAGTTATATTATTTCTTTTATTTCTTTTAGTTATATTATTTCTTTTATTTCTTTTATTTCTTTTAGTTATATTATTTCTTTTATCTCTTTTAGTTCTTTTATTTCTTTTATTTCTTTTAGCTCTTATAGTTTTAGAGCGAAGAGTCATATAAATTATAAATATAAAATAATTATATACAATAAAATTAAATAGTGCCTTTTTTACAGTTTCGTTTTTTCAGTAGAAAAAATAAAATATTCTAAAACAAATTTATAACCGATAAACACATTATTTCATTGTATCTACTATTCAATAAAAAAAAATTGAAAACCCTAATTCTGTATAAGTATTAATTGAGGAACGCTGAAGATGAGAGTAAGGTCCCTCAACAACTAGAGGCAACGAGACCTCCACAACTAGAGGCAACGAGACCTCCACAACTAGAGGCAACGAGACCTCCACAACTAGAGGCAACGAGACCTCCACAACTAGAGGTCGACCCGATGAGCAACAAGAGTAAGGTCCCTCCACAGAACACAGCGAAGACGCGCTGGTTCACAATATCCGTTGAGCGCGCGGGTATTTTTCATTTTTTCCCATTTTTTTCCATTTTCAGTAGGAAAAAATAAAAGATAAACTAAAAACATTATTATAACCGATTACCACCTTTACTATTGATATAACAAAAATTGAAAATAAAAAATCTATAAATAATTGTTATACATTATGTCTGCATCACGCAAAACAAATGGAAAACAAAAAGCAGGTGGTCAAAAACCTGTTATAAAGACCTACCACTACACTGGTTCCGGAAGAAGTATTGATACTTTGAGGGAACAAGCGAAAAGATGGAGAGGTGGGAAGGTCACTTGGAGAATTGTTCCAGATGACCCACGAAAGTATACCCTGATGGGTACACCGGGAAACAGTGATGCTTTCCACGCAGGAGTCAAGCAACTCTGCGATGAAAGAAATCACAGTACAAAAGGCAAGGGTAGGGAGTTCAAGAGTGAATCCCAACCTAAGCCAAAGGGAAAGGGTAGGGAGTTCAAGAGTGAATCCCAACCTAAGCCAAAGGCAAGGGGTAGGGAGTTCCGGAGTGAATCCCAACCTAAGCCAAAGGGCAAGGGTAGGGAGTTCAAGAGTGAATCCCAACCTAAGCCAAAGGCAAGGGGTAGGGAGTTCAAGAGTGAATCCCAACCTAAGCCAAAGGCAAGGGGTAGGGAGTTCAAGAGTGAATCCCCGCCTCCGAGACACCGACAAGGGCGTAAAGAGACGAGGGAACGGAGTTTTTCCCCGCCTCCGAGACACCGACAAGGGCGTAAAGATACGAGGGAAAAGAGTTTTTCCCCGCCTCCGAGACGCCGACACGGAGGGTGTAAGGGAACGAGGGAAAAGAGTTTTTCCCCTCCCCCGAGACACTTCTGGGGGCGTAAAGAGGAGAGGGAACGGAGTTTTTCTCCTCCTCCAAGACGCCGCGGTATGTATTCCAACCCATATGCGCCTCAACGAGAGGCCAACCCATATGCGCCTCAACGAGAGGCCAACCCATATGCGCCTCAACGAGAGGCCAACCCATATGCGCCTCAGAGAGAGGTCAATCCATACGCACCTCACCGAGGGGCTGTAAATTTCGAGGTAGGCGCTCTATCCGAAAATGTGGAAAGCATAACTATAACAACTGTGACGTATAAGTTTGTTTCAAAGCCGAAACATACTAATCCACATTCTGATATAGGTTCGGACGAATGGATGAAATGGGAACTTGATTGGAATAGTGGATATTGTTAAGAGAATACAATACGATACCAAATGAGATAAAAGAGTAAGATGAAGAACTGAAAAACTCAAAAAAAAACAACAACACACGTTTTTTTTTTACTAAATAGAAGATTTCTAATATAAAACTTTTTCGCATACATTTTATTGGTTTATTTTGATTTCGCAATTTCTACACTCAAAACAAGGTAATCATACAGATGTCTATGAACTTCGGTTACTGCTTCTTCGCAAGACCGCATAGTATCATAAGTAATAAACGCGAATCCTTTTTCATTTTTATAGAATAATCTTTTAATATATCCATATCTTTTAAATAAATCACGAATATCATTTTCGGTGGCATTATCGGATATATTAGAAACCCGTATAGTGTTTTCTTCTCTATTCCTTTTTATACCTTCGACACTCCCGGTACCTTCGACACTCCCGGTACCTTCGACACCATTCCTCATACTAGGGGGGACATATTTACTTTTACCCACTCCATCACCGACACCTCCAGTACCGACACCTCCAGTACCGACATCTTTATTAGTGCATTTCATACTCCAGTGATTACCACCACAATATCTACAAATAACTGCGGTTCCGCTACCACCAACAGCAGAAAATATATTTTTAATACCCCCTCCACCGCCTTCCCCGTCCCCACTATCGTCAATTATCGTATTTCTCTTAGTGAATTCGAAGAAAACGTCTTCGCAAACTTTAGTGGTCGATGCTTTATCCGGTCCAGGGGGTAGTCCTGCTGATGCTCCAAACTTAGTCCATTTCCTTCTTTCTGAAACAACTTTTGGAATTTTTATTTCACGTTTTTCCATTTTATATTCTTTGACATTTTTAACAGTTCTACCTAAATTATCAGTATCATAAGTGGTAATAAATTTCTTATCACCTATTATTTCAATTTTAGGTTCTAAATCATTATCACTTACTGTATCATTTACGTCTATATTACTTACTTCTATATTACTTACGTCTATATTACTTACGTCTATATTACTTACGTCTATAGTGTCACTAAAACTAACAGTATTAAAATTTTTATTTTTATTTTTATTATATTCTCGAATTCTTTGTTTCAATGTAGGTTTATTAAGACATAATTCAATATTAATTAAATCTTTAAAATTTATTATATAGATCATTGTATTATAAATATAATGTATTACAAATATAATAACTATTTTATAAATATATAAATCAATTTTTAATTAGCATAAATTAAACAAATGTAAAACAACTAAAATTAAGCAACTGTAAAAAATAACTGTAATTAAGTAACTGTAAAAAAATAACTGTAAAAAGAATCCATAAATTAATAAATAAAATTGATATAATGAAGTAATTAAAGATAAAACAACAGAAAAACAATAAGAAAATGAAACGTAAATTTATAATGGGTGAAACGTTCGAAAACGCAATTTTAAAAAACATAGGTAATAATCGTGAATTATTGGAAAGAGATAAATTAAAGTGGATAGATAGTATTCCAATAATAGAAAACCCATTATCTCTAAATTCGGGTGATTTAGAACTAAGACTATTTACTTATAAACACGCACTAAATGTAAAACAAATAAGAGAATTAACAACAACTGAGAATCAATGCCTAAATTTTATATCAAGATTATATAAACCATATGAACTAAAAAATATAAATAATATATTCGCAATAGAATTTACACAATATGATATGGAAGTATTTAATAATAAAATACGAATTAATAATACTAAATTCAAACCGGGAAATAAAATGAAATACCAAAAATCCAAAACATATATTAATCCAAATATACTGGCAAATAAAAGAGTATGGAGGGTAATATTATTAGAGGATATAGATGAATATATATTAAGACAGTCTATAAAGAATATAGACTTAACTAATACACAAGAAATTATAACTAAACTTAGTAAATTATCTGTATAACTAAACTTAGTAAATTATCTGTATAACTAAACTTAGTAAATTATCTGTATAACTAAACTTAGTAAATTATCTGTATAATTATAATTTTTAATTTAAAAAAATAAGTCTTAATCTTAATACCTATTACATAAAATAATAAAAAAAAATTGATTTAAAGTTTAAAAGTCTTAAACAATTACAAAACAAAATGGTAAATCAACAAGCACAAACACACAAGCATGAAGAAGGAGATCATCAAGGTCGACCACAACATCAATATCAGACAACACAGAGACAACGTAGAGACGTATCCGTTAAGACAATTGTTCCAGTTAGTAAGGAATATGTTGGCGCAGTAATTGGAAAAGGTGGCGCAATGATTAATCAAATTAAGACTGATACGGAAACGCGAATTAGTTATATGGACCAAGATTTCGCAAGGGGTCACCAATCACCAATTTTCCAAATTACAGGTTCTCAAAAAGGAGTAGCAAGGGCAGAAAAGTGGGTTCGTCGAATCCTTCAAAGCACGTGGCAAGCAGAACAAGAACAAGAACAAGAACAAGAACAAGAATCTGGGGCAGAAGGAGGGGGACAAGATCCAACTCATTAAATAAAAATAAATTTATAATATTTTTCAACAAAAATAATTATTTTTAATAGTAAAAATAATTATTTTTATTTAATCTTATAGTGTGCTTTTGTATAATTATAATTAAGATTAAGGTTTTGACATTGTAAATTTTTTTTTAATAGAATGAATAATTTTTTCTATAAGTTTTGGTAATTTAATTGTCCCTCTAATAGTAATATCGTAATTACATAATTCTTTAATAAAACTTAATACTATATCATCGTTTATTTGTAAAGATTCATACATTTTCGATAATGTTAAACCAAGTGCGTAATAATCAGAATAATATATGAAGGGATATGCTGTTGTAGACTCGCCGTAGTTAAAAAACCCTTGGATTAAATCGGGTAGCAGAGAAAGAGTTTTTACATATTCTGGAATTATAGAAATTATTTCTTCAGAGAAAACAGTTTTAAATTTTTGCATTGATTTAATTAACATTAATTGTATCATTTCGTCTTCGTTATATGGTTTGTTTGTATAAGGATATACCATTTTACTAATGTATCCGTCTGGTTTTGCTAAATCTGGAAATTTATTTGCTATATGAATAATAAATGAAAAATATTCTGGAGGGAAAAAATTAGGTGTTCCGCAGAAAATTTTAGATACTATATAACTTGCTTCAACATTATTATCAATGGAAAACGGTTCTTTATTTATTACATTTAAAAATTGAAGATCATTATTAGAAGAAATTAATAATTTATGATATTTTTCTTTTTCTATAGGTGGTAATGCTTTTAAATTTTCAATTAATTCTTGAAGCATTGGTCGTCGATCAGTTAAAAAATTAATTGAAAGTCCAAAATCTAAATATCTACAAATATAATCTTTGTCAAATAGCCCATAAGCAATATTATCAGGTTTTATATCTCTATGACAAATTTTATTAATATGTAATTCATTTAGTCCATGTAATAAATGAATAATTTGGTGCACAAATTCCTTTTTAAGTCTTGTTTTTTCTTTTGCGATTATAGTAGGTGGGTTTACATTAAAATATTTATCAAGTGAATTTCCAATATTTCTTAAATTAATAACTGTATATTTATTTATATTACTTTCACTTTTAATACAATCCATTATATCTCTTCTGACACTAACAATTTGTTTATCTCGTATTTGTAGAGTTAATAAAGAATGTTCGTCCATATAACTAAAATATATTCCTTTTGAATCTATTTTATTTATTTCTAATAGTAATTCAATTTCAATTCTCGTGTAAGGGGAGTTTGTTAATACAAGTTTACTTACTATATTATTTAAATTAACACTATTACTTAATTGTATTCCCGGATTACAAACACATCCGAAAGTTCCTCGACCTATTATTTTTCCAACTACTAATTTACTTATATTTAATTTTTTTTTCTTTTTTTTCATACTTGCGCTTTTCATTATACTTCCCCTTTTCTTCATACTTCCCCTTTTCTTCATACTTGCGCTTTTTTTCATATTTTTCTTTTTCTTCATACTTGCGCTTTTCTTCATACTTGCGCTTTTCTTCATATTTTCTTTTTTCTTCATACTGCGTGAATATTTTCTTATTTTTTTATAAGTCATTATAATTTAAAAATATATTTTTATTTTTTTATATAGATTAATTATTAATTTTATTAAATCTTAAGCTATTTATCACTAGTTATTTAGATCTCTTCGTATTCTCTAATATTTTTTTTTTTTTATTTTTTTTTTTGTTTATTAAGTAAGTATAATAATATACCCATAACAGCTATATAAAAACCAATATAATAAAATTTATCTTTATCTAGAAATGCTTGGTGATCTGAAATATATAAATATAATCCTATATTAAAAATTATAATAATAATTATTATAATATTATTATTTGTTAATTTCATTACTTATATATAATAAAATATTTTATTATCTTTTTTATTTTATTTTATTTTAATTTTTTTTTATTTTTATTTTTTTTTATTTTTTTTTTGTTTATTAAGTAAGTATACTAATATAATCACTAAGACTACATAACCAATAATAAAAAATAGTTTATCTTCGGAATCACTACTTAATGGAAGATTAATATATAAATAAATTCCTAAAATACAAAATATAATTATAATATTATTTTTTGATAAAATATTATTCATTATTTCTTTATTATTTATATAGAATAAACTTTAACTAAATCCATAATTTTTAAAAGAAAATTTTATAACAAAATAATCAAATTAAAAATAAGTAAAGCAATTAAAATTGATAAAAATAAATAAAATCAAATATAAAAATTAAAATGGATTTCCGGACTAAGTCTAAATTAACACAACAAGCTATATCTCAACATTTAAAAAAAAATACAAAAATAAGTATTATAGATGAAGTCTCAAATAAAAAAATAAATTACCGTAACAAAACGGTATATTCTTTTCAAAAAAAAGAGAATCCAAAACTGGACGCACTAAGTTTTAGTATTATAGCCACAAATCATATTAAGATAATAAATACTTTAAAAAAGGAAATCCCTAATATATGGGAAAAGGTGAAAGATGTATTTATTAAATCAAATAATTTAGAGGAAATACAATTATGTTTTACAATATATAATTTAATAAATAATTCTATTTTATCAAATCCTATATTAATAAATGAAATACTAACTAAATTAAATCAAAATCTAAATCAAAATATAAATATAAAATCATTATATTACAGAATATATGACACTACAACTAAATCCCAATTTGACAAGAAGGAAATAGAGCAAATACCTATCAATGAATCAAAAAAGTTAGAGGAAAATATTTTAGGCACTAAGTTATATTTATCACCGTATACATTTTCGCGTATAAATACTATTATAACACCTAAAATATATCAAGAAATTCATAGGTTAGTAATAAGTATAGATAATATAAATCACATAAATCATATAATATTATATGGAAGAGATATTTATTATTTAACTAAGTTTTTTATAAACAGAGAGATATTAGCAGTAACTCATTGTAAAATAACATATCAAGATATTATAACGGATCCTGATTTAGTGAAACAAAATGAAAAATTAAAAAAAGAAAATTATTTATTTCAAGTGGAAAAAAAAAATTACACTAAGTTATTAGCAGAAAAGAGAAAACCAAAGGATAAATCACGAGTAATATTAACAGCAGGGAGGAATGGTTTAGCAAGAGAGTTGGTGGATTATTTTATAGAAACCGAGCAAATAAGATCAATAATTTATATTTCTTGTAATAGGGAAACGATGCGAAGGGATTTAGATATACTAAGTTCTAAGTTTATACTAAAAGAGTGTATTATTATAGATGAATTTCCACAGACGGAATATAATAATACAATATGTTTATTAATGAAATGAAATAAATGAAATGAAATAAATGAAATGAAATAAATGAAATGAAATAAATGAAATGAAATAAATGAAATGAAATAAATGAAATGAAATAAAATAAAATAATATGTCTATTAATTAAATGAGAGCATTAATAATATCAATAGTATTAATTTTTTTAATTTTAGTATTTTCTAAAAAAGATGTTTTAGCACCTATAGAAATAAATAAAAAAAAAATTAGAAAACGGATAAAAATCACTAATACACGGAATACACAAAAAACACAAAATGAATTAAAAATCTTAAAATATTTCGGCCAGGATTATTGTCCATATTCCAATAAGCAGAGTTATATGTATAATGTTTTAAATACTAAGTTCCGCAAAATGTATCCAAATGTTAAAATAGAATTCAATTGGGCAAAAACGCAATATGAAATGAATGAATCCGCCAAAGCAAATGTAGAATATGTTCCAACTATAACTAATGCGAACTATCAGCATATTAATGTTTATATATCTGATAAGTTAGACAATAAAACAGAAAGGCAAAAATTGGCAAAAATATATAAATCACTTTCTCCAACTTAGTGGTAAATTATAAAAAGCGGGTTGGAATGTAACAGTTTTATATAGGTTATATATATTCTGGAAGAGACCTAAAAATGCCACCCAACCACAAGTAAATACAAAACGGTTTCCATCAACGTTACCACCAAACCGTGTATTTAATAAGTTAGTGATACCGTATGCTTTATTTTTAAATGGTCCCCAACCGGCACCAATAGCGTTATTAAAAAAACTATTACTAATATTTCGATTATTATTCAAATTATTCAAAGTATTTTTATTATCAATTCCGGCTCTAATCATAAACAACAAGAAGAATATGATTAAATCCAGTAATAATATACAAACTTGTATTCCTATTCGAGCATCTTTTTTAATGAACATTTCGGGTGGAGGATTTATTTTATTATTTTTAACAACTGGTTTAGCAACATACCAAGAAGTGTATAATATAAATGCCATAAAGAAGAAAACAATGAAAATCAAAGCGGTTTTCTCTGTGCCTAACATTTTAAAAATAACAACAATAATACATATATCGAATAGGAATCCTAAAATTTGATTAAATAGAACAAAATTCCTACAAGGTAATTTAAGACATTCTTTTGATTCCGTGTATTTAAGTGGTTCAACGAGATATATAATTAAATTTAAAATAATAACTAAAATGACTAAACCCCATAATATATTCAAATCTATATTCATATTTATATCCTTATTTAGTTAGTAAATAGAAAAAAATAAAAATAAATAATTTAAAGAATTAAATTTAGTAAATAAATACTAAGTAAATAAAAATGTCCGATACCCAACCAACTCAACCAACCCAACCAACCCAACCAACCCAACCAACCAATGAAGAAGACGCCGAAACGTTTGTTTTCCAAGCAGAAATATCTCAATTAATGAGTCTTATAATTAATACTTTTTATTCCAATAAGAGTATTTTCCTAAGAGAACTAATTTCCAATGCGTCAGACGCCCTCGATAAAATCCGTTATCAAGGTCTCACTGATAAATCTGCTTTAGAAACGGAACAAAGTCTTCATATTAATATTATTCCAGACAAGGAAAATAACCTCATTCATATCGAGGATTCTGGAATTGGTATGACCAAGGCAGATTTAATCAATAATTTAGGAACTATTGCGAAATCCGGAACCAAGGGTTTTATGGAGGCAATGTCTTCCGGTGCGGATATGTCACTAATAGGTCAATTCGGTGTAGGTTTCTATTCTGCTTTCCTAGTTGCGGATCAAGTTACGGTTACATCTAAACATAATGACGACGAGGAATATGTATGGAGTTCTGCTGCGGGTGGTTCTTTTACTATTTCCCCTTCTACACAAAATTTAACACGCGGAACCAGACTTACACTTCATTTAAAAGAAGACCAAAAGGAATTCTTGGAAGAAGCAAGAATTAAGGAGTTAGTAAAGACACATTCCGAATTTATTAATTATCCAATTTCACTTATGGTTGAGAAGGAACGTGAAGTGCCAAAGGTACAATCACCAACAGAAACAACAGATGAAACACCAACCGAAACACCCGAAGAAGTGCCGGAGGTGCCAACCGAAACAGAAGAAGAGGGCAAAGTAGAAGAAGAGGGCAAAGTAGAAGAAATAGATGAAACAGAACCAGAAACAGTAACGGAAAAATACAATGAATTAGAGAAATTAAATACTAATAAACCAATTTGGACAAGAAATCCGGAAGATATTACTCAAGAGGAATATGGAACTTTTTACAAGGGAATAACAAATGATTGGGAGGAACATCTCGCAGTCAAGCATTTCAAGGTGGAAGGACAAATGGAATTCCGAGCAATTTTATTTCTTCCAAAACGCGCACAACAAGAATCATTCAGTAAGGAAAAGAAAAACAATATTAAACTCTATGTCCGCCGTGTATTTATATCGGATAAGTGCGATGATTTAATTCCAGAGTGGCTCAATTTCCTCCGTGGTTTAGTGGATTCCGAAGATTTGCCATTAAATATTTCCCGTGAAACTCTCCAACAATCCCGAATTCTCAAGGTTATTAGGAAGAATCTAGTCAAGAAAGCAATCGAATTATTCACGGAGGTAATGGAAGACGACGAGAGATCTACTAAGTTTTACGAGCAATTCTCGCGAAATCTTAAATTGGGTGTTCACGAGGACAGTCAGAATAGACAGAAACTCGCCAAATTACTCCGGTATCATTCTTCTTTAAACCCGAGTACACTAACTTCCTTAGACGATTATATTACTAATATGCCAGAAAACCAATCCGAAATCTATTATATCACGGGTCAATCGTTAACAGCGGTTCAAAATAGTTCATTCGTGGAAGGTGTAACGAAGAAAGGGTTCAATGTTCTTTATATGACGGAACCAATAGACGAGTATGTTCTTCAACAATTAACTGAATATGACGGAAAGAAACTTGCTTCTATTACCAAGGAGGGTTTCCAACTTCCTGAAACGGACGATGAAAAGACTAAGTTCCAGGAACTAAAAACAGAATTTGAACCGACATGTAAGAAAATCCAAGAAATCCTAAAAAACAATAATTGCGAAAATGTATTCTTATCAAACAGACTTACAGATTCCCCGTGTTGCGTAGTAACAAGTCAACACGGATGGTCCGCAAATATGGAGCGTATTATGAAGGCGCAGGCACTCAATGACACAAAATCAATGAGTTATATGATGTCTAAAAAGAATTTAGAAATCAATCCACAACACCCAATTATTAAAAACCTAAAGGAGAGATTATCAGAGGAAGATGATTCAAGTCATAAAATAGCAGCAAACCTAATCCATTTAATTTATGAAACTTCACTAATTAATTCGGGTTTTACTTTAGAAAATCCTACTAACTTTTCTCACCGAATTTTTAATATGGTTAAATTAGGTTTAGGTATAGAAGATACCGAAGATGATACAACACCAACGTCATCACCTACCCCTATACAATGCGAAGACAAAGAATGTATGGAAAAATGTAGTTTAAGTAAATGTAAACCAGAACCAGAAACAGATAATCAATGCTGTATAGATCCAGAAATGCCTAAATTAGAAGAAGAAGAGGAAATGGAACAAGTTGATTAAATATAAAAGTCTATAAATTTATAAGTCTATAAATATAAAATCTATAATTAAGTTTCAAAAATGTAAATATTTTATTATAATTATTAATAATTATAATAAAATGGGAAATAATACACCTTCGTATAATTTTATAACAGAAGATTTAGATAATGAATTAGAAGATTTAAATAATGAATTAGAAGATTTAAATAATGAATTAGAAGATTTAGAGAAAGTATATAATGATTATCAAGAAAACGAAAAAGAATATATAAAATTTATAAAAGAAAAGACACAAAATCAATTAAGAAATAGACGTAGATCGTTTCAAAGTCCTTTACCACATCCAAATCTAAACTATTCTTCCCCGACTCCCCCCTCAGAAATAGAATTACCAATAATAACTAATATACCTAAACATAATATTAAACAATTATTTTCAAAACAAAATACTAATATAATTATAGAAAATGGGAATATAAAATCAATTTATTTAACTAAACTAAGTTTTTTTGGTATAGTATTAGGAGTAAATTTAATGTATTACTTAATTTATTATGATTATCTTAATCTAAAAAGGATAACTTATAATTAAAATACACTATAATTAAAATACATTATAATTAAAATACACTATAATTAAAATACACTATAATTAAAATACACTATAATTAAAATACACTATAATAAAAAATTTAATTTTATAAATTTAAATAAATAAATATAAATTAATATAAATTAATATAAATTTAAATAATGACATGTATAATTATTCCAATTGGCCCACCTGGTTCAGGAAAATCATTTCTAAATGAAGAATTAAAATCTTTATTTGAAACTAGTGTTAATATAAACCATATTGAATATTATTCTTCGTCGCGAGATAAATTATATAAGGAAATAAAGAAAGAAAATTCTTTAAAAAAAACAAGAAAATTTCTATTTGAAACAATGATGAAATTTTTTGATGAAATGAAAGATAAATCAGAATCTAAAAGAAAATCAGAAAATATTAACCTAATAATTTATATGGATAGTTGTAATGCAAAGAAGGAAATACGCGATAAGTTCATAGAGTATTTAGAACCTAAAAAAATTATTTTCATTAATTTTCGGATTGAAGATATTGAAGTTTTACTTAAACGAACGAAAAAAAGAATAAATCACCCGACATTTCCGGATTCAGAAGAAGAACAAAGAAAAATCATTGAGAATATAATACCAGTAATAGAGTATGAGGAAACACTAATAAAACCAATCATACTAAATTATACAGATATAGATATAAATACAGATACAGATACAGATACAAATACAGATATAAATATAAATACAAATACAGATATAAATATAAATACAAATACAGATACAAATACAAATACAGATATATTTAAAGATACAGATACAAATACAGATATATTTAAAGATACAAATACAGATACAAATACAGATACAAATACAGATACAAATACAGATATATTTAAAGATATATTTACAGATATATTTACAGAAACTATAACTAGTAATATAGAAATATTAAATTATACTTTACAATCAGAGTTTAACTTAACAGATGAAATTTCAAAATTGATTTTCAAAAAATAAAAAACTTTAAAAAAAAAGTTTAAATCAAAAAATCAAAAACTTTTAAATTAGAAATCTTTGATTTTGTCAAAGTTTTTTTATAGTTTAATAATATAAGTAAGATGGAAGAAGATTGGGAAAAAACATTAATATTAGCGATTACTTTAATAATAATAGCCATTTTTTATATTTCACCAAGGGTAAAACAGGTAAGTATGACCTATTATTTTGCTTTATTTATAATATTATTTTTCATATGTCTAATTCAGACTCAATATTTAAAGAAGTGGACGGATGACAAAGAGAAGACTGATTATACTTTAGTATATTGGTTATATAATTTGATATCAATTATTATTTTCTTATACTTGATTTATATTATAGGTCAAAGTCCAAAAATCAAGACATTAAAAGGGGGGGCAAATATGTTTGATACTAATATAAATATATCAAGTGAGAATTCTATGGTAAATTCTATATCAAATTCAGCAACAGCAAATGTAGCAAAAAATGTATTAAGTAAAAGCGTAGGTGGATTAGTTAGTGGTGTAACTGCTTACACAAACTTTTGGAAAAAAATATTTTATAGAGTCACTGGTAAGAATGACACAAGTAGTAAATATATAATGAACTAATCAGATCAAAAAATAGTATATGATTTCGTCAAAGTTTTTTTTTGATCTAATTTTTTTTTATTAGAAATCTTCAATTTCGTCAAAGTTTATTTAATTTTTCCTAAGAAAATAATTATAAAATTATATTATATAGAATGTCAATATTAGCAGCACCCTATGTATTTGCAGGAACTGTATCATTATATCTTGGTTACAAAACCTATAATTCCTATTATAATCAACCATTTGAGTATTTGGAAATAGAGGGTTTACAAAACAAAAATAAAGAAAAAACCCAAGAAGATGATATAATTAAAAAAGAAGAATTAATACCATTCCCTGAACTTATAACTGAACTTCCTCCGCCGCAATCTCCTCCGCCGCAATCTCCTCCGCCGCAATCTCCTCCGCCGCAATCTCCTCCGCCGCAATCTCCTCTGCCGCAATCTCCGGCGCCACAATCTCCTACGTATAAAATAACTAAACCATTGCCTAATATTTTTGTAGAAGATAAGTTAGTCAAAAATAATGAAATAACTAAATTACATAATCCAGTTATGGAAACCATTTTAGAGGAGAAGAAACCCGTAAGAACAAATACACTTAGAAGAAGAAGACGAAATAAAAAACGTAATAAATTAATAAATTAATAAATTAATAAATTAATAAATTAATAAATTAATAAATAACTAAGAACTAATTTTTTTAATTCTTTTTTCATAATCTCTTTTATTAAGTTTATATCCCCAATGTTGTAATGTTTGTCTTTTAACAGGGGAAATATTATAATCTTCAATTCTTGATTTACCTTCTTTTTTGTTAATTTTATCTTCTTGTTTATCTTTTTCTATTTTTTTATAAATATCGTTAATTAACCAATTTCGGAATCTACCCTTTTCTCCACATACACCTTGCCATCTTTTAATTTGTCTTTCGTCTTCTAATTTTCCTTTATCTTCCCCTCCTTTGCTGCTACCCCTATGTAATCTTCTACCATTAAAAAACCGACAATACCATTGAAACCAACCATAACAATCATATTTAGTAATCCAACTCTTACTTTCCCAAAATTCCAAAGAAGTGCCACATTTAACACCATATTTATTAACATTTTTATTATATATAGAACTAGATAGCATATTAGATATATCAATTCCTTTCCACCAAGATTTAGGGAATTCAGAAATAATATCAGAAGATTTAAATTTTTTTTTATTTTTATTTTTATCTAAACAGATAGAACTTTGAATATCCCTAAAATAACCACCACCGAAACTCCCCATTTGTATAATTTCTCTAGGACTTAGGTTAGGTCGAAATTCAGGGTAATCAATAAAATAATAGTATTTATTTTTCCCAGAACCCTTTAGTATAGGTTTAATAGTAACTGATTTATTCATATAAATAATATAAATATATAAATGTATAAATGAAATAAAATAAATGAAATAAATAAATGAAATAAAATAAATTAAATAAATAAATGAAATAAAATTAAATAACTTAGCAAAAAAAAAATCTTACTTAAATAATGTATAAGAAAATATAATAATGTATTTATGAATAGAATAATAGATGATATGATTGAAAAAATAGAATTATTTGATCGTAAATTGTATATATTAGAGGATTTAGTAAATGATTTACGTTTAAATTACAATATAAAAAAAGATATAGTAAATGTAAAAAAACAAAAAAATATAAAAAAACAAAAGAAAATAAAAAAAAAACCTCAAAAAAGAGAACCATTTAATAATTATGTAATAGATACAAGCGATTCTAGCGAATCAGAATAAAATAGTTATAATTACTCACAAGACCAAAAAAAAATTAATTATTTTAAAAACAACTTAAAAAGAAGAACTTATTAAAGAGTATAAGACAGTGTGGCCGAGCGGTCTAAGGCGGAGCATTTAAGTATTATAGAACATTAGTTCTTAATATAAACTCTGCTCTCTCTACGGAGGCGCAGGTTCGAACCCTGCCACTGTCAACGTTCCTATGGAACAAAATATAAGTTCTTATTTATTTAATTATAATTAAGAGCAAATAAGAGAATATACAGCAAAACAAATAAACCCCAAATTCACTTTTATGAATCAAGGTTTGCCAGTTCCTTTCAAAAACTAAGCAAATATTCTCTGTAAATAAAAGACACCATGGCCGAGTGGTCTAAGGCGGTAGACTCAAGTTCTACTATATTCGTATGCGCAGGTTCGAATCCTGCTGGTGTCACAAAAGAATACTTATATATTTAATAATATGTAGGTATGAGAACTTACAGCTAAAACCCAAAATTAATCAAAAATGATTAAGTTTTTCGCAGGTTTTCTTGTTAAAAAAAATCGGTAAAATGTTCTCAGTATAAATAAAGCACCCATAGCTCAGTCGGCAGAGCATCGCTCTTATGTAGCGAAGGTCGAGGGTTCGAACCCCTCTGGGTGTACGGTATTAATTTGCCAAATTAGGTTAAAGGTTTTTAAAAGAATCTTTATCCAATTATAAATCTTTGATTTTGTCAAAGTGTGGTCCCATAGCTCAGTAGGCAGAGCGTTCGACTGTTATTTATTAAGATACAAATGTTTCTTAATAACCTGACATCGAAAGGTCACCGGTTCAAGCCCGGTTGGGACCGAAATATTTAACGCCCTATTAGCTCAGTCGGTAGAGCATCAGACTTTTAATCTGAGGGCCGTGGGTTCAAGTCCCACATGGGGTTAAATAAATAAAAGCAAGATGGCGCAGTTGGAAGCGTGTTGGGCCCATAACCCAAAGGTCGATGGATCAAAACCATCTCTTGCTAACTTATAAGAAAATAGGTTTTTAATTAAACTTATTTTTATTTTATTAGAAATCTTTAATTTTGCCAAATAAAATGTTTAAAAATTTAATATCAGTAGATTCAAAACCTACATATAACAGTAAAGTCATTATATTTTAGTACTGTTAAATAAAAAATCTCCTTTGTTTTTTATAAAACATTCAATTAAATAATATCCACTCATAGCTCAGTTGGTAGAGCATCCGATTGTAGTTGTTATAATATTCGGACGGTCGTTGGTTCAAATCCGACTGGGTGGAAACTTATTAAATTGAAAGTTAGGTTAAATCCCTAACAGGGGAAAATAAAGTCATTTGATAAGTTGTATTATCTTTTGGCAACTTATTTATAATATCTAAAAAATGATCTTATAAGTATTTTTCAAGGATTTATAATAGTAGATTAGATAACATTCCTAATAAGAAAGTTTAAGTTTTTTATTTAAACTTTTTCTAATTATAAATATTAATTTTTGTCAAAGTTTGGACGCGTAGCTCAGTGGTAGAGCATTCGACTGCAGATCGAACGGTCATAGGTTCAAATCCTGTCGTGTCCTAAATAAAACAATGACTTCATAGTGTAACGGTTAGCTGCCAAGACTTTGAGTCTTGAAATCCGAGTTCGAATCTCGGTGGGTCTTAAAATATTTTGTTTTATAAAATCATTTAAAAATAAAAAATATAGTATATATGTAGGAAAAAGGTTTGTGGTATAATGGTTATGATTCCTTCCAAGCATTAGTTCCGGGTTCGATTCCCGGCAAACTCAAGTAAACTTTTTCTAAAAAGTTTTTTTTATGCCCCCGTGGCCAAATGGCTTAAGGCGTCTGACTTCTAATCAGAAGATTGTGGGTTCGAATCCCACCGGGGGTTTACGGTTTGATTTTATTAAAATCAATCCATAACCAAAACATTACAGGTTTTATTATATTAATTTATGATAATTACCACCTAAGCATACATTACAGCAAAAAAATTATTAATTATTATTAATTTATTTAAATTATAATTTATTTATATTGATTCGGTATTTATATTGATTCGGTATTTATATTGATTCAGTATTAACAATTATAATAATAAATAAATATTCATGTATGCTGTTATCTTTTAGTTTTAAGTAAACACCCAGCAAATAAACCCTATAATTATTTATATGAAATTATATTAAAGTTTACTGTCTTATAAACTACTAGATATCCCCTATATATGCGCCGCACCCGTCCCCTTACTTAGTCCCTGTCCCTGTCCCTAGTTGTATCGGTTAGTATGTCAAATTGAATTATACTTCAAAAAATTCTTATAAATAGTTATATAAAACAAAAAAAATTGATTTTTTTGTAATAACTATACATAAGTGAATAATGGTATATATGATGTAATAATTGTATATATTTATAACTAAATAAGTTATGAGATTACCTTTATAGGTTTATATGAATATTATTCAAAAAACTAAATTATCATAATAGCAAGATATGTCAACAATAAAAATAATAATGACTCATTATTATTTTTTTTGTTTTTTTTCTCAAATGAATAATAAAATAAAAGGAAATAAATTTAGTTGGAGTATGCGAGACCACCCATACCACTCATAATTCTAAGAACGTTATAGTTGGTGGCGTATATTTTAAGTTCAGTTGAGTTATTTGTGTGTGGATTAGAAGTGAATTTTAAGTTTAATTTAGCATTATCAATTCTGGAGAAATTACAGGTTCCACTTGGTTGGTGTTCTGCCGGTTTAAGACCGAATGAGTAGGTGTAAATGGTCTTAGTTGGAGCAACTTCCATATGTTGAACGTTTTGTACTAATCTGAAGTAGTCGGAGTCTCTTTCGGACATTCTATCGTGTCCGTTTAATTGAATCTTACCGGATTCAAAGGTATCGTATTTGTTTCCACTGGCAGTTAAGCACGAGTATCTTAATTTTTGGTTACCGTCACCACGTCTTCCAGTTAAACTTTCTGTTAAAGAACCAACAGTGGAGTAAGTGGTATCTTGAATAGTCCAGTTTAAGCATTTAACTGGGTGGTTAAAGTTTAAGTCAACGTTAACATTAGTGGTACCAGAAGTAATACTTTCACTTCCGGTGTGTTGAAGTTGTTCGATTAAGTATTCGTGTGAAACTTGGGCGAATCTTCGTCTTTCATCTGTATCTAAGTAGATGTAATCAACTAATAAATTACAACTTGAAACTTTAACACCTTCCGTGCCACCCTTACTTTTTGGATCAGTCACAACCGCATCCGACCGAACTAAGAATTTAGATTCTTCAAGTTCTAAGTGAAGTTTGACTTCGTGGTATTGTAAAGCAATAAGTGGAAGTGCGAGACCAGGGTTTCTGTTAAACCAGAATCTTAATGGAACATATAAGGTTACGGCACTTTCAACAGCCGCATCCGCAGGGTCGGCATCATCAGAAGTATAGGTGTTACCAACCATAGCGTCATAAGCGTCTCTGTGGTCTTTCTTTACATTAAGTTCGCCCCAGATATCGAGCCATTCACCGTAGTGTTTATCGATTTCTTGACCTCCAATTTCAATACTAATAGATTTAACCATAGCGTTTCCTAAACCATTGGTCCACGAAACATATGTACCTGGTGTTTGATCTAATTCTTGTACTTTCATTTCTAAGTGCATTGCTCCAATTAAATCACCATTTCTGGCAATAGTGACTTGGGACTTTTTGCCGAAATCAACATCACTGTTGAAAGTTTGGGCAATTGTTTCAATAGAGAAGTTGGTGTGTCTTCTGTAAACAACTTTGAAAAAAGTAATTTGCGGGTTACCGGTAAGGTAAATATCTTGAGCGCCATAGGCAACTAATTGCATTAATCCTCCTCCCATTTTTTATATATTATATAAAGAAAAAAAAATTCTATAATATAAACTCTATAACAAAAAAATAAGAATAATTAGTTTATTTATTTCTATTACCGTAAATACTAATAAAATATAATTAAATTAATTTACTTTCCCTCCTATAAAATAAATTAATTTATTTACTAAAAATTAAATGAAAATTAATTAAAAAAAAGCTTATATAACGAAATAATTAAATCCTATAGAAAATAATTAAATCCTATAGAAAATAATTAAAAAAGCTTTTTTAAAAAGCTTATACCAAAAAATAGCGAATCAATATATAATAGAATAATCCTATAGAAAATAATTAAAAAAGCTTTTTAAAAAAGCTTATACCAAAAAATAGCGAATCAATATATAATAGAATAATCCTATAGAAATTACCAAAAAATAGCGAAGCAATATAATATAATAGAATAATCCTTAGAATAATCTTATAGAAAATAATTAAAAAAAGCTTTTTAAAAAAGCTTATACCAAAAAAATAGCGAAGCAATATAATAGAAATTAATTAAAATTCTATTTAATTTTTCCAAAAAAAAATATAATAATATTTGTATTATTAACTATAAAGTTATATATTTTATTAGTTCTAAGTTTCTTATAATTTGTTTTAAATTTTTTTATTATTTTAATGTATAATTAATTTTTTAATTACTTAAATAAAATTTTCTTTATATAATATATAAAAAATGTCTGAAATTGTGAAATCAAAAAGCACAAGAGTTAAAGCGACTGATGTCGATATTTCCGGAACCGCTGGTGTAACTGCTTTAAATGTTACTGCTGGTAATGTTGTTGCTGCCGGTAACGTTTCTGTTACTGGTGAATTACAAGCACCCGTATTAAAAGCACCAGTTGAAAACGGTGATGCCAATTTAACAGTAACAGAAGCATTACACGCTGGAACTATTGTTATGCAGATAGATGTATCTAGTGATAAAACCTACACTATACCAGCACCTTCTGCTGCTGGTGTAACCTATAGATTTGTCGGGCAAGGAGAAGGTTCTGAAGCCGACGCTCATGCTGTTATACTTAGTACAGCGGCCACGGGGACTGTTTTCTTTGATGGTATGATTACTCATTTAGATACTAGTAATGATAATAGTGGTGGTGCTCTTAATGTAGGTGTATGGGGTAATGGAACAGGCCATGATATACTTACTTTAAATGTCCCTGCTGGTTACGATATTACTTTAATAGCTAAATCAACAACAGTATTCTATATTACTGGTTCAGTTACAAGTGCTACCGCCCCTGCTTTCTCTGCATAATTTTATAAACATATTTATACATTTATATAAAAAAATAAAAAATTATTATAATATTTGTATTAACTATAAAGTTATATATTTTATTAGTTCCAAGTTTCTTATAATTTGTTTTAAATTTTTTTATTATTTTCTGCCATAATTAATATATTTATATATAAAAAAAATAAAAAATTATTATAAAATATTTTTTTATTTTTCAAACCAATATTTCTTATAAAACTATTTCTTATTTATTTCCCCGACCAACTACCAAAGATAGTTTGACCCCAGGTCTTCATATGTGGTGTAACTTCCTCAATAACCTCTATGTCTTCTTCCGCTTCTCCAACTTCTTCAACACCAAGGTCTTCTATTTCTGTTATAACTTCAGCAACTACTCCAGTGGCTCCAGCATCAACAGCGCCTTCAGCCTTTCCATCTTTTTCTGTAGCGACTTCTATGACATCAAAAACAATCGCTTTGTCTTTTAGAGAAGCAAGAGTGATAGGTTTTCGGTCTTCGCCAATATCTCCTATAGCGAATACATAGTCCTTAAGAAGTCCTTCTTCCGAAGCACTCATTAGTTCTTTTACCCATACGTAGCAGTCTTGATTTACCATTCCTTGGAAGTCATCCCAAGAACTCTTCTTAGCCTTGACTTTAGAGTCCTCAGGAACCTCCGGATCCTTTGTAGCAATAACTTCTTGTCCGGACATAACCATTTTGAAAGAGGCGTTGTTCCACCCTTGGACGAGTGAAACCCCATTTCTTTCGGCTTGTGCTTGGAGACCATAGGTTCTTTCTTGAAGACACCGTGCGTTAAGGTTCCAGAAGTAAATCATAGGTGGAGCACTGTAACCTTGAGCTTTAAACTTCAGTTCAAATACGTCAAATGTAGATGTCCATTTACCTTCATAATTACCTCCCATTGCCCATCCCGAACCTCCTATAACCTGAACGTCAAACTGACCGTCAGATAGGATAAGAAGGGAAGGCATTTTCTCTTCGGGAACTTTATTGTCTACTGCTACCTTGAGAACAAGATCCATCGCCTTGCCTACATCAGTAGAATACCCAACCTTTTTCATAACAGCATAATACTTCTCTGTAAGAGTGTATTCCCTTCCATCTGCGTGAACAAAGTGAAAGAGAGTTGGCTCTGTAGAGTATGAAAGTGCCATATGTTTGAAGGCACCAGTGTTAAGTTCCGAAGTGACAATACCAAGTGAGACCGAGAGGTCCATACAGGTAATGCCTTTTGCTGCGGGACATTCCATAGAACCGGAAACGTCAATCATAGAGAGAACATCGTCGATATCCTCATCGGTGACTTCTTCAACAACCGCAGCCTTGGCCGCCTTAATCCTGAGTTCTTTAATATAGTCCTTAATATTTTTCCGTACTTCAGCAATCATTGCCTTCCATTGTGCTTCATTGACAACTTCTTCGCTCCTGCTGAGTCTTCCGGATTTAATCTTTCGAATAAGTTGGTATGGTGCCAGAACACCGCCCTTAACTTTGGAAAGAGAAGCAAGAAGAATGTTTCTCGCGGAAACCCTATCTTCGTCTTCCGGAAATCTGTTTCCAGTCTCTTCTTCCCAACTTTCAAGAGGTACCTTACCTTTTTCATTAAGCCACGCTTTTGTAATTTTACTAGTACAAACAGATGGTGTTCTTGCTGGGTCAATTTTGCTCCATTTTCCAGAACACATTTTTGGTTCAGGAACACCACATAGATTAGTTAGTAATGAGAATGTCTTACGGGCTGTTGCCTGGTGTCTCGACTGAAGAGCAGGAACACCTCTATCTTTGAAGACATTTGTTAATGGTTGATACTTATAGTGAACCAGCAACTTTCGAAGCTGTTTCTTAACATATTTAGTAACATTTCCAGTTTCCCTATCTAAAACAGGGACCCACCAGTAAATGTTAGTATCTTCTGATCCTTTTTCTCGAGGAGCCCATTTACCAGCAGCCGATAGCTTGTCTAGTAGTTCTCCTCTTTTTGTAATAAGTTCTTCTTTGTGCATACCATTATACTTTTTCTTCCAATCTTGAAAGGCTTTCATATCATTGTCAATATATTTCCAGAAGTTCTGGAAAATTGCTTTAACAAGAGGGTTATACAACTTATAATATCTTTCGTCTACTTTCTCTGAAGTAAGACTAATACGTTGGTTAATGAAAGAAATAATCTTCCACCAATCCTTAATACAACCTGATTCCGGAACAAACTCCATGAGGTCGATTACTAGCTTAGAGTAACCGTTCTCATAAAGGTGTAGAATACAATGAACCCAGGTATCCTTACAACCTTCACCCGATCGCGGGTTCCGTTTGTTAACAATGGATATCACTAGGTCTTTAATTTCTTCTCCATTCTTCGCACTACTAATCGCAGTTCGAAGAAATCTATCAATATCTTCCTTACTAGAAGATTGGTCAATTGAGTGATTTGCGTCCATAGCAGCACTTCCGGTGGAAGCGTGCATTACAGATCCCTTTTCACCAATAATTTTATCAGAAACAGAAAGTTTCTGAAAAGCATTAGCCATTTGATTTGTTTGTGTTTGTTTAAATTGAACAGACATTTTACATTAAAGTAAAAATAAACTTTAAATCAATTTTATTTATTTTTATATTAAATCATTTTATCTTATTAATACATTTTATCATATTAAAATATTCAGGACCACAATTAACAGCAACTTCTTTTAAATGTGAATGTTTGTGTAAACACTTCCAAAAGTTAGTTGCTAAGTTTTGACATTCATTAATTTGTTTTTCCATCATATTCTGTTTTTCTATCATATTCTGTTTTTCTATCATATTCTGTTTTTCTATCATATTCTGTTTTTCTGTTTCAATTTTATTAGTATGTGCAAATACAATATTAATACCCATTTATATAAATAACTTAGGTAAATAAATTTAAAATAAAAATAAAAAATAAAATAAAAATAAAAATAAAAAAAATCTAAATTACTTCAAAAGGAATATATTGCTAAGATATGCCCAAATGAATAGACCGAATAAACTTCCCCCTAAGTCTAAAACATTATGATATACGAATTTCTTATTTTCTTCTTTTTCTCTATATATACAGGTAAATACAAACCATAAAAAAGCAATTATTCCAAAAATTACGCTATTTGCTAAGTTATTTCTACCATTCATAAATGTGATATAGATATATACAAATAGTATAACTAAGAAAATAAGGGACATAATATTAGCTTTCTTTTTATCAAGATTACCTCTAATACCTAAATAAGCACTACCTAAAGTTAAATAGTTTAGCACTAAAATAATAATATATGATCCAATACCTAAACTAGTTCCTGTGTTTTTAGTAATAATAAGTAATAAAATGAGTAAAGCAAGAGGACTAATAACCATTCTAGATATATATCTATCTACAGTTATATTACCATTATCTGTATTAGAAATAATTTTATGATATTGAATAATCATAATAACAGCGGCAACAGTAATGAGATTTAGGCAGTGTCTAACTTTATTATCATTACATTTTAAGGATTCAATAAAGGAAAGAATAGCGACGGCTATAAATGAATAAAATGATAATTTAGAGGTAAATTTAATTTTATGTAAATCTTTTTCAGTATTACCTAAGTTATTATTATTACCATCTATCATATTATTCATATCTAAGTTATTATTCATATCTAAGTTATTATTCATATTATTCATATCTCCGCTATTCATAATATTATTATTTAGGTCAACAACTTGAACGTTATTAGGTTGTAAATTATTATTATTTTCAATACTTCCTCCACTATTGACTAATAAATCTATAACCGCATTACTTCCTACCGTGACGGGTTCTTCTATATTATTATTAGGAATATTTGGCATATTATTATTAGGCATATTATTATTAGGCATATTATTAGGCATATTATTATTAGCCATATCTGGCATATTATTATTAGCCATATCTGGCATATTATTATTAGCCATATCTGGCATATTATTAGCCATATTATTATTAGCTAAAGTGTTAGGTACAGTATTTCCATTTTCAATTAAATTTTGTAAAATATTCTCATCCATATAATTCTGTTCCATTTATAATATTATATATAAAATATTTTAGAAATATTATATTATAATGAATAAAAAAGACTATTTACCAGAAAAAAATCTTAATAAATTTAATCAAAAAAAAGTTAATATTATAGTTCCATTTCATATACCTAAAATAGTTTTTTTACATAAATTATTAAAATCATTTGAGTTAAATAAACCATATGTTGATTTATATTTAGTTTTTACTAATCAAAAGGAATACTATTTTACTAAAAAGAAGTTAAATCTTAAAGGTGTAAAAATTATTATACTACCTTCAAATATAAATAAGTCTCTCTTAAACAAAAAAAATATTTATCCTAGTTTTAAAAAGTTTTATGCTCTAGATAAAGTTATTAAAAATAATCAATATTCTATTTGTATAGACACAGAATCTATTTTATTGAATTTAAGAGATATTTTTAATGTATGTAAAAATTTTTGTAATAAAAAGGAAGTATATGGTGATATATGTTATAATACAATATCTATAAATAGAGATTCATTTAATTTTTTAAAATATTTTATGCCAAAAGAAATAGAAAAAGAAATAGATTTAGGAATATATTTTTGGTTTTCTGAGATACCTATATATGATAATAAAATAACAAAGAAATTTTTAGATATTATACAATTTAATAATTATAATAATATAATTGAAAAATTATCGTGGAATGCTTTTGAATATAACATTTATATGTATTATTGTTGTTTAAAAGAAAATTATAAAATAATTAATTTGAACCTAAATCTAAATTGGTCGTTAGAATGTAATAAAGATGAACATATTTTTGATAAATTGGAAGAAAGAAATATAATATTAAATTGGAGATTTTGGAAATATCCTAAATTAAATAGAAGAATAAAAATATTATATCACTTAGACCGATAATTAGTTAGACCCGATATTTGCGTATTCATCCGCCATTTTATTGCCATACCATTCTGTATATTCCAAACTATCCTTTGAAATATCAGAACCTAAAACTCTATGTGCTTTAATATGTTTAAATTGGATATTATATTTATAATACATAGATTTTATGCTTTTAATTAAATCAAGATTTTTAACTTTTTCCATTTTCCCACTTTTATTTTTCCTTTTCCATCCGTTTTTTTCCCAAGTATTAGACCATTTAGTAATACAATCTATAACATAGGAACTATCGGTACAGACTAAAATTAAATCCGTATCTTTAAATTCTTTATCTTCTGATATAATTTCTATTGCTCTTCTAACTGCTTCTAATTCGCATATATTATTACTAGTTTTGCCTTCAATACTAAATTCTTCTCCTATATTATTAGTATTATCGTCAGAGAAGAAAATTCCAATTCCGCCTCTTGCGTTTTTTTTACCATTATTAATGGCGGAACCGTCAGTGAAAACTTTCCATTCTTTTGTTTTTGTTTTTGTTTTTGATTTCGTTTCTAATTCCAAGTTTTTGAATATTTGTTTTTCAATAACTTTTTCTGTTGTAATAAAGTATTTTCTTATATCATTATTCATATTTATATAAAATAATAATATATATTAAAATCAATTTTTAAGTGTATTTGACATATAAGTAAATGGAATATTAAGCATTCTCGCCCATATTTTGTAAAGTGGTACCGTTATGTGTATATGTCCCTTTTATACTCAGTGCGGTGGCAGCAGCAGCAGTAGCATCCTCATCACTTCTATTAACTGCTGGTTCAGCATTATTAGCATTATTAGAAGAAAAAAGTGTTCTACGTGCTTTTCCTTTTCCTTTTGCTTTTTGCAAGGATTTTTGCAAGGATTTTGGCAAGGATTTTTGTATTGTTCTTTCTGTTTTTTTTTTAATAAATAAAAGACTTACTTTTTTCCCGTCTTCTTCTACGGTAATACCACCTTGAATTTTAACAGAATTATTTTTATTAATAATTATATATCCAATATATAATAAAATTCTTTTTGCTTCTTCTTTATATGGTAGGGACAATTCAAAAAAACCACCTAACATTTTACTTCGTTTACTATTATCTAGGGCTTCTTTTACTGTAGTAAATACTGTTCCCACATTTAAAGATAAATCTTTTAATTTCCAATTATAAAATCTAACACTTAGAGAAAATAAAGCAGGGTTTTCATTTGTTTCTAAATTATTTAATTTTTCAAAAACAAGTTCAGAATTATATTCATCTTCTATATTTACTCCATTATAATTAAGTGATAATAAGTTGTCACAACTACCATTTGTTTTTTTTATTCTATCATTCATTTCTTTATTATGGTAATTTGAAAAAAATATATCAGTTTCTGGTATTTTTATTTCTTTTTGAGTAATAATTTCTTTTATTTTTTTTTGAATATTTATAAATAGTGTATGTAATTCCTTAATATTATCATACGATTGATATATATTTAATAATTTGAATTCATTAATTTTTTCAAAATCATTTTTAAGTTCTTTATATAATGATTTAAATTCTTTAGTGTCATCTATATTTCTTGTTTGTAGTATCCTGTTAATTAATTCTAATGGAGAAGTTGATGTTCTATATAAATATATAATATCATCCATATAGTTGTAATATTCTTCTTTTTTAAAATCAATGTTTCTTTGTCTTATATCACCGTGTGCTCCTGTATTTGGCATTCCTTGAGCAAGAAGTGCTGATCCTCCAGTTAGTTTTTTATTTCTACTAAGTTTTTTATTTCTACTAAGTTTTTTATTTCTACTAAGTTTTTTATTTCTACTAAGTTTTTTATTTCTACTAAGTTTTTTATTTTTATACATTTTATACATAATATTATACTAGATAATTTATTTTTATTAATAGTATTTTTATTAATAGTATTTTTATTAATAGTATTTTTATTAATAGTATTTTTTTTACAGTTTCTTTTTTAGAGTCACTGTATAAAAACACTAAATTAAAATTAATAAAACTTAATAGTATAAAATGTCTTTATTAATTAAATTAGAATCTCAATACAAGACAGCAATAGAAAAACTTGAAACTTCTAAAGAACAACTAAATAAATTAAAAGAGGATGAAATCAATTATAAAAAGGAACAGAGAGAAAATCCAGCTATTACAACAGAATAAGGAAGTTTTAGATTTTTTCCAATTTCCGAGGAAAACCATACTTTTAGAAAAAAAGGTAAAAAGTTAGCACAGTCAATTATCAATTTACAACAAGCCGAAATAAAAGTAAGAGAAGTAGAAAACGATGTAGAAGAAGCAGTACAAAAAATACAAACACACGCAATAGAACATAAATTAGGTACAGTTTTTGGTTTAAATAAAAAAACAAGAAAAAAAAGTAAAAAGGAAAAAAATCAAAAGGTAGTAAAAAGTAAACTATTTCTCCTTCTTTAAAAATTTAATAATATTGATTTAAAACAATTTCATTAAATTTAGTTATGTTTCAAATATGGAAATCTAAATATCCAGATAGTTTGTTTTCTGTATCATATAAACGCGGATTTCAACCTAAAATAAAATCACTAAGAAAACAGAATTTACCATATCATAAGATTAATGACGTTATAGATAAATTAATATATGAAAATAAAATAGACACAAAGTTAATAAACAAAGAGTTAATAGATAAAGAATTACCTTATTATGATGTTTCTAATGAAGTTAGTTTACAGACTTTAGGTTCTCTTTATCGTGATTTATTTTTTATTTCTTTATTTTATCCTGAAAAACAATTACCACCTAAATTATCCAATCCTTTAAATTATTTAGAGGAAATATTAGATACTAATTATAAAATAGTTCATTCGTATATTTATTGTCTAAATAATGTATTTCTAAAATCTAAAAATAATCCACATGACTATAAGTCTTATGAAGTTATAAGAAGTATTAAGAATACAGAAACTTATAATACAAAAACATATAATACAGAAACTTATATAAAAATACAAGCAGCAATGAATAGTTATACGCCAGAATTGATAAATCTGCAACAGAAAATTCTGGAATCCGCAGATTTAAAAAGAATAAAAGACCTAAGTTATTTCTTAGTACAACATTACTATATATTAAATAGTATTTTAGAACTTTATAGTATTATTAAACCGATAGAAATAAGTAAACAAGATACTATATTACCTTCTATATATAAATTATTTCAATTAGATTCAATTATGTTAGATAGACCGAAAGACCATCAAGAATATATAGATTATAATTTAGAGATGTCTATAGATGTAGATTTAATAAATGTAATAAAAAGTGATTATAATTGTAGTTTAGTGTTTTTACGAAATCTAAATTCTTTAAATTTATTTGAAATAAATAAAAACTTGCTAAGTTTAATTCGAGATATAATTGCGAATATAGAAGTAAATAGAAACTTATTATCAGAAAAAGACCTAAATGAATTTATAATGATTAAAATGATAAACTTAGTCAATTAATTTTTTATCATATTTTTTAGTCCATATATTAATATAGTTTTTATATGTACTACCATTAATTTTATTAAATCCCATTATTATACTAAGTTGATAAAATAAGTTAGGACTCATAGGGTTAGTTTCAGTTTCATAAAAATCATTTTCATTTTTAGAATATTTATGAAATAGCTCTAAATCAAGTGTTTCTTGTTCCATATATATTAACTGATTTCAATTATTTAGATATAGAAATTATTAAAATAATAGTGATATAAAATAAATTAAAAGTTACTAAGTTTTATATTAACTTTATATAACTTAGTAATAACTTAGTGAAATTAAAATAAAATTTGAATTATAAAAATGAAATAGAAATAAGAAATAAATTTAAAGTTGCTAAGTTTTATATAACTTAGTAATAACTTAGTATTGTTTGAAATCAAAATTTGAATTATAAAAATGAAATAGAAATAAGAAATAAATTTAAAGTTGCTAAGTTTTATATACTTAATATATTAACTTTATATAACTTAGTAATAACTTAGTATTGTTTGAAATCGAAATTTGAATTAGAATATGAAATCATTTATAAAAATAATAACTTAGTAATAATATATATAAAAACCAAGTCAAACAGGACCAAATATAAATTTATTTAGGTAGTCTTTTTAAAAATTATTTAGTATCTAATTAGAAATTTGATTTCATCTGGGCGGAAATTGTGTGTTTTGCGGGAAAATTAAACGCATTTTTATAACCCATTTACACCATTTATATGACTTCAATATGATTTTTTTGAATATGTCTTTCTAAATTTGCGAATTCTTTGGAACAATGTGGGCATTTTGATTTTTTAGATTTTTTGTCGCCTTTTAGAATTGTTTCCATTTTGAATTTTATAGTATTATTGCTAACTTTTAATTTTTCATTCATTTCAATAGAATAATTTAGGTTTTTCTTTTGAATAGTATATATACGTTGTATTTCTTCTGTCTCTTTTATAAGTTGTTTTACATCTTGTATATCACCTAAATCTAACTCCATATTCTTTTCTATAATATTTGCTAAAATAAGTATTGCTATATAGACTTTATCTATATTATTCTTAGTATTATGTAGATAAATTAGGGGTTTGTTACTAAAAATCTCTATATCCAGGTCATTTTTAGTCGCAATACCTGTATTTTCGGAACACATTATACCACAATGTGCGTCTGATTCCTGTACATCTCGTTGAAATTTCTCAATATCTCTTTTTGGAACATTAGAACTGAAATTTTTATTCTCAAATAATATTTGAACACCTAAATAATCTATTCTAATATCGCCACTTCTTGCTTGAGAGTGAGTATCTTCTATATTGGCATTTGGAAATAGTGAATTTAGTAAATTAAAGATATTATTTTCACCTTCTTTACCTTTTTTTGATGAATTTTCATATACTAAATTACGTTCATTTAATTTAGTATTTAATTCTTCATTTTTTTGTTGTAATTCTATTAATTTAGGGTCATAATATTGCCTTTCCTCATTACGAATATCAGTTAATTTAGTAAATGTAGAATCATTTTGCTTTTTATATTCTAAAATTTCAATATTTTTAGTATCTATTATAGTTTTATATTCAGTTTGTATTAATTCTCGTTGATTTAGCAATTTTTTTTGAAAATTTTGTTCAAGTTCTTGTTGTAAATTGCTAAAATGTGATGATAATTTCTGTGAATTTTGATCTATTTCAATTTGTTTAGCTATTTTTATATCTCTAAGTTCAGTTAATAATTGTTGATTTTGTTTAGATAAATCATCAATTTTCTGAGTATGATTTTGATTAGTATTTTTCAAATTTAACGCATATGTATCAGAATTAACAATTTTATATCCATGTATTAAGGCGTCTTTAATATATAACATATTTTCTTCATTTTCATAGAATTTAGCAATATCTCCATCCAATTCATCTAATTTAATTGTAATAATCATTTAATATAAACAATATAAAAGGTTTAAATAATTTAGTAAATATATTATATATTAGTACCATAATTCTTATTAAAATTAGTCATAAATATTATGTAATATTTAGGGAAGTTTCTTATTATATATTAGTAATATAATATTATTTATTACCATAATTCTTATTAATATTCGTCATAAATATTTGGAATGTTTCTTATTTAATATTAGTAATATTATTATAGTTATTACCATAATTCTTATTAATATTAGTAATAAAAATTATGTAATATTTAGGGAAGTTTCTTATTATATATTAGTAATATAATATTATTTATTACCATAATTCTTATTAAAATTATATCTTAAATAATAAATAATATTATATTTTAAATAATAATATATTATTATTTCCTTACCATAATTCTTATCATAATTCTTATCATAATTTATTATAATTTTCATTTAATATTCCAGATAAAAAAAAAATATCTATAATAATAATAAGTAAAAAAAAAACTAAAATTTAACTATAATTTTTGTGTATACTACAAAATT
>JGI20154J14316_10000401_pt1 | contig 39000 bp, 48 predicted proteins | sample COG_04_FD_14316 | JGI IMG/M metagenome (IMG submission 14316)
TCGTTTCTGTTTTTAGAAAAATAAATACCGCTTCGATTTTCATTTATACCATTCGTAAAACCACTTGGATGGCTTCGAGTTTAAAAGCTGCTGAGACGCTGTAAATGAGTAAAAAAGACCTGAAAACACCTTTTTTTTCAATCATTTTGAGCAAAAAAACATCTTTTTTTTGCTCAAAATGAGTGAAATCTACTACAAAAAATAGTATTTTGAAAAGGTGAATGTTCACGTCTACTTAAAAAAAGTTTATCTAAATCTAGAACCATGAATTACTACATAAAAGTTTGGCAGAACTACGCAAGCTTCAGCGGACGTGCAAGAAGAAGTGAGTATTGGTATTTTTTTCTATTCAACATCATCGTCTCTTTCCTCATCGGAATTGTTGCAGGTATGACGGGCTTCATGATTTTACCAAACCTATACTCGATGGCTGTATTGATTCCGGGAATTTCGGTTGCGGTGAGAAGGATGCACGATGTAGGTAAAAGCGGTTGGTTTGTCTTAGTTCCCATCTACAACATCATCCTTGCCCTAAGCGAAGGAGACCAGGGAGACAACGCATACGGCCCAGACCCTAAGGTGGAAGCACATCAGATCCTTTGAAAGCTGGAATTAAATTATTTGCTCCGGGGAAAAGCCTGACCTTTCATCCCTGAAGACTCTTCAGACAAAAAGAGCAAAGCTTCTCTATGTCAATTTAATGTAAGCGACTAATCTTCTGTCGTTTGACCGCTTGAATCTTTACACATGTAAAAATCGGACACAGCTGCTTTCAGTTTTAATTGATACCCATATGCATGGTGCAGCTCTCCCAATCCGTTGTAACCAAATTCTGGGAGGTAAGGATTTCCGGCTCCATCTTTTACAATCACAATCAAATCCTTAATTGGTGCGAAGGCTTCTTCTACATCAATAGATTGCAAACAAGTAAATGCAATCATGCTCCAACCCGCTTGCATTTGCATAGGGATGCCTATTGATGAGGAATCACAATTGTATTGCAATTGATCTTCCAAATTTGAGATGACATCAAAAGCAGCCATCAATTCATTTTGCAAGTCATCAATCAGGCTATGAATATCGTTCGAATCTACATCATCATAATCACAAGAGCCATCGTCTTCTAAAGCCTGTGGGTTGTAATTTACTGCAGATGCATCCATACAACCCGATGGAACATTCTGACAAGCAGTCCCCCCGTAACTCTCACAGTTCTGGGGTGAAAAGAATGGATTGTACGGAGCATAAGCATTTGAGTACATACAACCTTCTGCATCCGGAATGTCATCACAAGAAATGTAAATACATACTGAATTTCCGTATTGGTCTGTACCTGCTGTGCTTGCATTTGCATTGAAATTCATTGCATCTTCATCCATACACCCTTCGGCTGAACTTGAACAAGGAGTTCCGCCAAAGTTGCTACAGTCTCCTGCCCCAAAGTTGGCATGGTATATCGCAAAAGCATTGGGGTATTTACAGCCCGTTTCAGGAACGTCATTGCAGGTGGCGTAAGTACATAAGATATTACCCCACTGATCTACAGACTGAATATTAGCCTGCGGAATGTAATCTAAAGCATTCGCATCCAAACAACCGTAGAACTCTTCGGCATCATCTGAGCAAATTACTCCACCCCAGGTTTGGCAGAGCCCTCTGTTGGTATTTTCGTCAAAAGGAAAGAAATAATCTGCCCACAGACAACCTTCTACCGGAGTCTGATCGCAAGATTCGAAATCACAAAACCAGCCCCCATTTTCATCCATTTCTTGCACATTTGCATTCGGATTGTAATTGCTTGCTGTCGGATGAATACATCCGCTTCTTACTTCACACGAGGTACATGATGACCAGGCGTCAGAAATTTGAGTAGCGCCGTTAACGAGAACTTCTCTTTTGGCAGTTGTTGTATCATCCGTGCTTGCCAAACAAGACCAATCTCCTTGCTCATTGGCATAGAGAAGAAGGTCTTCATTATACTCTCCCCCATCTGCACAATAATTGTATTGATACGTACCTTTGGGAAGGTAAGCCTTACCGTTCCAAACCCTTGAGTCTCCGAGTTTTTGCAAGATGATTCCCGAACTGCAAACACTTCCATCGATACCTGAAACACTCACGTATTCAGGAATGAAAGACGCACAGTTCATATCCACCTCAAAGTTTACCTCGTACAAACAAGAACCGTCATCGATAACTGCGTTTGCATTGTAATTGTGCGCTGCGGCATCGACACATTCGCTCGACTCTGTATTTTCTTGATACACGCGAACCCAATCTACTTCAATTTGTGATGGAAACTGCGTTTGATCATTGGGTCCGTTTTTGTCTATGGCAAGGTTCAGCATTAGAAACCAATCACCTTTGTTAAAAGGCCAGGTGTATTCCGAAGGATAATCATCTGGAGTAACGCTAAATAGATACTCTTCATCTACGTACCAGGTAATCCTGTTCGGCTCCCACCGCACCTCATACAAATGGAAATCATCAGCATAAGAACCATTTTCTAAGTTCTTAGAAAAACTTCGGTAGGTACTACCACTCCCACAAGGCCCTAGGTGTGCTGCTCCGGTCGTTACATTACTGGGACCATCATTCCCCCACTGCTCCATGATGTCGATCTCACCATCACAAGGCCAGCTCCCATCTGTGGGCAGCATCCAAAAAGCCGGCCAAAAGCCCTGACCATCAACCGTTTTTATTCGAGCCTGAACACGACCGTAGCGAAACGTGAATAATCCTGCGGTGATGATTTTTGACGAAGAATAGTTCATTACATTGGAGGCATTGAACGGATCAACGACCCCAGCAGGCTCTTGTTTGGCTATAATTTTAAGCGTTCCGTCGGATACAACGGTGTTTTCTTCTTGATAGGACTGCAATTCTCCATTACCCCAACCCCACAAGCCGTATTGACTTCCTGTACCCAAATCATGGGCCCATTTGGTCGCATCCAACTGAGTTCCGTTAAATTGATCTTCCCAAACCAATTGCCAATCCTGAGCCGGTAGGTTTAGAGTCAAACCAATAAAAAGAAAAAGAGCGCGTGAGAATTTGTTCATGGGAGGCTGTATTGAGGTTTCGTTCAAATATAAATCATTTTCTGCTCTTTGAGAATCACACACAACATTGATTGCAATTAATTATTTGTGTGATTTTTGTTGTGAAAAGTTATGCGTAAATTTGTAAAAACACAATCCTGAGACCATGCTATTCAAAACAAGTATTGATCGTATAAAAAAAGAAATTGAGATGGATAAAATCTCAGGCAAGTCCTATTCCCTCTTTGAGAAAATTAGATTGGGCATTTACGGATCTCCCAAATACACAATCCTAGAACTGAATCCCGAGGATCTTGGAATCAGCGATGGGAAATCCAACGATTTATTGCATGGGAATTTTGAGTTGAAAAAAGAAGGGATGGCCTTTTATTTCCGCTATTTAAATGATGAGTATGCCATTGTAGCCCGTTACAATCAAATCACTTTTCAAACCAACGACAAATACTTCGAATTGCAAATGGGTAAGCATGCGATAAAAATGGAAATCAAGAGTAAGAAAGGGCATCTGAACTTTCTAAGAAACTTCGCCAAACACCGAAGTTACGATACTTTTCCGCACTCCGCCATGTAGGTTCATTCAAAGCCTTTTTCGCACATTAACACACAAAAAAAAGCCTCAAAGAATTTGAAGTACATGCCAACAAGTTCTGAATTTCATCCTATATTGGACCGTAGATGAAACATCAAAAAATCATCATCATAGGTGCCGGCATCGCAGGATTAGCAGCTGCCATTCGGTTGCAATCTCGCGGACATGAAGTCCTTGTGTATGAAGCCAACTCATACCCAGGCGGAAAACTGACGGAAACGAGTGCTCAGGGTTATCGATTTGACATGGGGCCCTCCTTGTTCACCCTGCCCCATCTTGTTGAGGAGCTTTTTGAATGTGCCAACAAACCTGTGAGCTCCTACTTCAGCTACAAGAAAAAAGAAGTCATCTGCAATTATTTCTTTGAAGATGGAACCACCTTTTCGGCACCTTCGGATCTAGAAGAATTTACAAAAAAAGCTTCTGAGACCTTTGATGTATCTCAAAAGACCATGGAGGATTATTTACAAGCCAGTCAAAAAAAATACGAGTCGACTGCTTCCATATTCTTGGAAAAATCATTGCACAAATTAGGTACCTATTTTTCCAAAGATATGGTGAAAGCTTTATTAAGTATTCCGCATTTAAACATCAACACCAGCCTGTCTAAACACAACGAAAATGTGTTCGAGGACTCTAGGCTTGTGCAGTTTTACAATCGGTTTGCCACCTACAACGGCTCTTCACCCTACCAAACACCGGGCATCATGTCGATGATCCCCCACTTGGAACAGTCTTTGGGTACTTATTTTCCGAAAGGAGGCATGCACCAAATCACGGAAAGCCTTTTTCAACTGGCTAAAGATTTGGGAGTATCCTTTGTCTTCAACACCAAAGTCGAAGAAATTGAAACCGAAGGCCAACGAGTTCTGGGAATTAAAACCCATGAAGAATCGGTCTCGGCAGACATTGTCATCTCCAACTCAGACGTGGTTCCCAGCTACAGAAAACTGTTGAAAAAACACAAGGCGCCCGAAAAAACACTCAAACAAGAGCGCAGCAGTTCTGCCCTCATTTTTTATTGGGGCATTAAAAAACAATTTCCACAACTGGACCTGCACAACATCTTTTTCTCAAAAGATTACAAAGTAGAATTTGACGCTATCTTCAAACAAAAAACAATTTCCAAGGATCCTACAGTCTATGTGAACATCAGTTCTAAGGAAGAGGCCAGTGATGCTCCCGAAGGCTGTGAGAACTGGTTCACCATGATCAATGTTCCCGGGAATACAGGACAAAATTGGGACGATCTGATTGAAAAAACTCGAGAGAACATCCTTCAAAAACTAAGTAAATTGTTGGGTGAAAACATTGCTGAACTCATTACTTACGAATCTGTTTTAGACCCACGTGGTATCGAACAAAAAACACAAAGCCACCAAGGTTCTTTATACGGAGCGGCTAGCAATTCGAAATTTGCAGCCTTTTTGAGACATCCCAACTTCAGTAGCTCCATTTCAAACCTCTATTTCTGTGGAGGGAGTGTTCACCCCGGAGGCGGAATTCCTCTGTGTTTGCTCTCAGGTAAAATTGTGGCTGAAATGATCAACAAAAATCAATAATATGGCACCCAAAACAAAAATTTCAATTGGACTTTTATGGTTGTTTACCCTTTCAGGAATCATCGGAATTTTGTCGCCGGCAAAAGATTGGTTTTTGATGCTTACTCCTTTGAATCTTGGCTTAAGCTTCCTCATTATAGCAATCAATCTAAAAGGGTTTTCTAAATTTACCGCCCACGCATTTGCCATCCCATTTCTTTTGGGCTTCCTCACAGAAGCGCTGGGCGTTAATTACGGCTTGCTGTTCGGGGCCTATTCTTACGGAGCTAATTTGGGCTTTAAAATCATGGGCGTGCCCTTGATTATATGCATCAACTGGTGCATGTTGACCATCGTAACCGCAGACCTGGCAAAATTTATGACCCACAACAAATGGCTTAGAATAGGTTTAGGAGCGCTGATCATGACTCTTTTGGATGTCATCATCGAAGTATCGGCGCCTAGATTTGACTTTTGGGAATTTGAGGGAGGCATCGTTCCGCTTCAAAACTACTTGGCTTGGTTTGCGATAGCTGGTTTAGCTCATTTAGGATACCAATCTTACGCGATTGATTCTCATTCAAAAATCTCTTTTCATGTACTCGCATCTATATTTGTATTTTTCGCTGTATTTTTGATTTTCTAAATGAAACACATCGATTACATATTAACTGGAGCCGGCGCTTCCGGATTGATGCTTGCCTACCGTATGGCAAACGACCCTTTTTTTGATGAAAAATCAATCCTCATCATTGACCCTGAAAAAAGAAAGGATGAAGATCGTACCTGGTGTTTTTGGGAAGTAGGCCGTGGCGAGTGGGATGGGATCGTTTCTAAATCTTGGGACTCCATTTACGTGGCAGGCGGATCTTCTGAAAAAAACATCTCCATCAACCCGTATACTTACAAAATGATTCTAAGTGAGGATTTTTATCAGAAAATCTGGACTGTTTTAAATGCCAAAGACAACATCCAATTCCTCCACGAAAGCGTTACTGAAATTAAACCTACTGAAAAAGGAGTTCACGTTCAAACAAATCAGGGCAACTACCATGCCTCGAAGGTCTTCAATAGCATACCTGGATATTCTAACTACAATACACAAAAAAAGTACCCGGTACTTCAACAACACTTTGTCGGTTGGTTCATCAAAACAAAAAAACCAAGTTTTGATGCGTCCACAGCCACATTTATGGATTTCAACATTCCTCAAGAGGCAAGTACGAGATTCATGTATGTTTTACCGACCAACAAAAATGAAGCTCTTTTTGAGTACACCTTGTTCTCTGAAAAATTACTCAGCAAAGATGCTTACGAATCGGGCATCAAAGATTATCTGAAAAAACAAGGAATTGAGGATTATACGATAACCAGAAAAGAACAGGGAGCCATTCCCATGACGGCATACCCTTTCAGAAATAACAATTCAAAAAACATCCTTCACATTGGAACAAACGGAGGGTGGACGAAGGCCAGCACCGGTTATACTTTTTACAATTGCACTAAAAAAACAAAAAATCTGGTCGACTTCTTAAAAAAGCATTCTGATTTGAGGCATTTTGACCGACGAACCAAGTTTAACAACTACGACCTTTTATTCCTGGATGTCTTAGCTCAAAACAATGCTCAAGGCGGCGAATTGTTTTCTATGTTGTTCAACAAAACAAAGGTAAAAACCTTGTTGAAGTTTTTAGATGAATCTACAAACCTCTTCGAAGACATCAGCATCATGCTTGCCGTTCCACCTCGCTTATTTACGCAAACGCTCATGAAACGTATTTTGTCGTTTTCCCGTTTTAAAACAAAACGACATGAATAGATCGAAACAAATAACCACATTAACCTTTTTCAAATACAACACGCTCAGAACAAAAATTTGGGCTTTTGGCATGATGCAGTATGCTCACCAAGATTTAAGTAACGTTGCTGGACTTGAATTTTACAAATTGATGGGCACGGGAAATAAGTCAGGCTTCAACCCCTTTCCGGACTGGTCCACCTATTGTCTTCTTCAGGTTTGGAAGACCGATGCCGATGCCGAACACTTTTTTGAAAACTCAAGGTTGATGGAGCGTTACAGAAATAAAACATCCGGGCAAATTACTTATTTCCTAAAAAACATTGCGGCCCACGGGCTGTGGTCCAAAAAAGAACCCTTCATCAAGTCGGACTCCCTCAGTGAAGAGAACCTCCCTATTGCAGTAATCACTAGAGCTACCATAAAAAATAAACACCTCATAAAATTTTGGAAATATGTACCCAAAGCTGAAAAACCCATTGAAAAAGCAAGCGGGCTAGAATTTAAAAAAGGGATTGGTGAAATGCCTATCAAACAGATGGCCACTTTTAGCATCTGGAAGAATGCGGAAGCCATTAAAAAATATGCCTACGAAAGTCCGGCCCACAAAAAAGCGATTGAAATGACGCGAACCTACCAATGGTACAGCGAAGAACTCTTTTCTCGATTTCAGCTGTACCGCACAGAAGGCTCCTGGGAAGAATCGTAAAATCAAATCTACATGCTCTTAATCAATCTTATACTCAACGGGATTTTAATGGGAATCATTCTCATGACTCAATTCGTCAGCTACCCACTCTTAAAATCAATTCCTGAAAATTCCTTTACAAACTACCACGCTACCTACACAAGATACATTGCGCCTCTGGTTGGCCCCTTGATGGTTTTCGAACTAACGATCATCAGCTTACTCACCTTTCAAGACGCTACAGACACCCTTCTAATCGCAAGTACTGCACTTGTTATCCTTATCTGGCTCAGCACCATTTTTATTCAAGTACCGCTACACAACAAACTTGCTGCTGGCCATGATTCAAAAAAAATAAACCGTTTGATCCAAAGCAATTGGATACGAACACTCTGCTGGACGATTAAATTCACATTGGCACTGATGCTTCTGTAATCCTTTTCAGACAACTGTTGAGACGCCTCCTGAAGCACTTGTTTTTTTGGATTTCAAATGATTACGCACAAATTTATCTTGTATAACTTTTTTGTTAAATAATTATACATTAAATTTGTAAAAAAAGATACATAACATGAAAAAACATACCACATCAATTTTAGCGACTTGTGTGCTAATTATAGCCAGTTGCGGATCTACTGAGACTAAAACCACCGTAGAAACAGCTCCTGTAGTTGTTCAAGAGGAAGAGAAAGTTTGGGAAGAGTTTGAAATCAGTGCTACCGGTAATACCATGCAAGACATGATGTTCTCCGAAAAAAATATTAAAGTAGAAGAAGGGGCATGGGTTCGCATAGAGCTCTACAACGAGGGTGTAGACGCTGCAATGATTCACAACCTGTTAATTTGCAATTACGGAACTCGTAAAGAAGTTGCGATGAAAGCGATTGAAGCAGGAGCTGAAAACCAATTCATTCCCAACCACAAAGATTTAGTTGCGGCATCTGATCTAGCCCAACCGGGCGAATCCGTAACACTTGAATTCAAAGCTCCTGCCAAAGGAAACTATGAATTCTTCTGTAGCTACCCAGGACATTCACAAATGATGAGGGGGTATCTATTTGTGAAGTAATACAAATCCTTAGTAGCTCAATGTACACCAGGAATTGATTCGTTCAATTCTTGGTGTTCTTGTTTACAGGTATTTATCAAACTGAAAATATAGAAATAAGTTGCTGTTGGGAAAGGATTATTTGATGCAAGAAACGAATTCATTAAGATTGTGGATGAACTCAACATTCTTGTATTCGGATCCAAGATTAATTTGTTTGGTCGCCTTTGTGACAATGTGAATTTTTGATTTGGGGAAGTACTCTTTGGATCTTTCAACATGATTTCTGATGCTCGATAAACAGACATTAGATATCGAAAAGAAAAGTATGTTTTCAACTTGTTGCTTTTCCGATACCTCGGCCAAACATTCCAGAGGTAAATTATCTCCTAAATAAATTACACGATACCCATTTTGTACCAATAAAAATTTAGCAAAAAGTAGTCCTATCTCGTGAAATTCTTGCTCTGGAAGAAAAAGCAACCATGTAATCTTCTTTGACTTATCGCGTTTAGAAACAGCATCGGTTAAAGCAAAGAGCTTTTGCTTGATCAACTCAGACAGAAAGTGCTCTTGTGAAGGCGAAATTTTGCTAACAAGCCACAACAAACCGACTTTTTGCAAAAGAGGAATCAACACCACATCATAAAAGGTGATGATTCCCATTTCATGGTAACCTTTATCAAAAGTCTCATGGAACGATTCCTCATCAAAATTTATAGCACATTCTAAAAACTTGTTGATGTAATAAACACCCTTTACACCAATATCTTTCGTTTCCCCTAACTGATTCACTTGAAAGACAATTTCTTTTTCACTCATCTTACTAACATGAGAAATCTTGAAATTGTTTGCCAATAAAAAATGTGTATTGATACCCTTAACCAACAATTCATCATTGTATATTCTGATGTTGGTTTCGGTACGTTTGGGCAATAAAAAGTCATACCTATTCTCCCAGGTTCTGAGATTTATCTTGGGTATGCCCGTGATTTGTGAAAACTGTTCTATACTATACTGAGCCATAACATTTGTCTATTGGATTAGACATATCAAACGGAATTGGAAACATTGAACAAACGTTCCATCACCTTTTTTCGATAGTCAAAAATAGCATTTAATTGTCGCTTGATCATAAGTGTATTTAAAAGATTCCCTATGAGGCCAAACGGGGGCTTGTACGTAATTATATCCGTCATTCGGACACCCGTTTCTGTCGCTTCAAAAAAGTGTTGGTGGTGCCACAAGGTGTAGGGACCAACTTTTTGTTCATCAACAAAATATTGTTTGTCTTTGACTTGGGTAATTTCGGTAACCCATGCAAGTTTGATTCCGAGCAAAGGAGCCACTTCGTAGGTAACAATCATTCCTGGATACATTTTTTCTGCCACCTCAGAAGTGATGTGAAACAACATATGATCAGGCGTAATCTCCTTTAGATTTTTTGGTGACGACGCAAAGTCCCAAATCGTGTCTAAATCGGTATTTAATTCTTGTACTTTTTTAAACTGAAAATGTGACATATCACTTGATGTGTTTTGTAATTTCGTTACTCATAGGATTCACACTACTCGGATAGTAGGCAATCAAATCTCCTTTTGGACCCACTAAAAACTTATTAAAATTCCAAGAAACCTCAAAATCTCCAAGCTTATTCAAATCACCAGACGTCAGCCAATTGTAGATGGGTGAAACCTGAGACCCTTTGACATCAACTTTGGAAGACATCGGGAAGTTCACGGAAAATTTGGAAGAACAGAATGACTTAATTTCTGACTCTGAGTTTGGTTCTTGCGAACCAAATTGGTTGCAAGGGAATGCAACAACCTTCAAGCGGTCGGAAGAATCATGTAGTTCTTGCAACTCATTGTATTGTGAAGTGTAACCGCAAAACGAGGCAACGTTAACCACTAAAACGTATTGATCCTCATAGGATTTCATTGAAACGAGCTCTCCATCAATTGAAGTGTAGGTCAGCTCGTGTATGTTTTGGGCATTTGTACTCATAGTTATCAGTATAATGGTGAATAGTTGAAACCATTTCATCCTTGCAATTTTTCAATAGATTGCAAAACCTTGTAGGCTTCTTGAAAATATTGATCGGAAATCTTCCGATCGATGCGAGAATACTTGTGAGACATCTTTAATAGACTCTTGTACTTGCGTTGCAATTTCTTGCGGGGCGAAAAAAAGCTGAATAAATTCATGTTACAATAGTTTAGATTTACCTCCGTCTACGGCAAATACTTGACCTGTAATCCAAGAAGCATCATCAGATATAAGATGACAAGCTAATGATGAAACGTCGTTGGCAGAACCCACACGCGGAATCGGGTGGTTTGCTGCAATACGTTCCTGTTTAGACTCTGAGTTCAACAGATGAGCGCTTAGGGAAGTGTTAATAATAGATGGTGCAATGATGTTAAAACGTATTTTGGGTGAAAATTCTTTAGCAAGTGAAACGAAAAGACCCTCCAGTGCAGATTTCGAAGCTGCCGTAGAGGCATGAAAACTGAAACCGTTCTGAGCGCATACCGAAGAAAAACCCAAAACGGAAGGCAGATCTGATTTCTTGAGTGCACCCAAAGCCAGCTTTAAGACTTTATTAAAGCCCAGCACATTGACTCGGAACTCATGAAGAAAATCAGACTCCTTAAGAGAGCTAAATGGCTTCAGGTTTATTGTACCTGGACAGTAAACAAGTCCGTCTATGACTTCTGGCAAATCGAATCCAAAGGATTCAGAATCAAGCACATCAAAATGACTTGACGTCAAATTTTGATGTTCCATACTTAGATCATTGGAGCAAAATGTAGCATAAACTGCATGGTTTTGATCAAGAAGTCTGCGAGTTATCGCTTGTCCTATGCCTCCGGAAGCCCCTATAATTAAGTAATTCTTCATTTTGTATATCTTTTGTTTGTCAAATTTATACATTTTGCATAACTTTACCAAAAATTAAATATACAAATTATGAGCCGAAGAAGATTATCTACCAAGCGAGCAGAAGATTTGATTTCAGCAATTAAAGAAAGACAGCCAAAAATCGTCTTCTACACAGAAAAAATCAAGATTAGCCTTCCTAGCATGGAAAGCATTCAACTGTGGAAAAAAAGATACCCTAAAGGAAAGGTAAGATTTAGCTAGTATTTAGCCAATCCTATTTTATAGGTTTCCAATGCCCTTTTTCTGGCATGTTCATGGACAACTATGGGCTGTGGGTACTCTAAGGAATTAAGTTCAGGAATCCATTGATTGATGTATTCCAATCGAGCATCAAACTTTTTTGCCTGAGTGTACGGGTTAAACACCCGAAAATAAGGTGCGGCGTCACAGCCCGTTCCTGCAGCCCATTGCCAGTTACCGTTGTTTGCGGACAAATCGTAATCCAACAGTTTTTCTGCAAAATAGGCTTCGCCCCACCTCCAATCAGTTAACAAATGCTTGCACAAGAAACCCGCAGTAAGCATTCGCACTCGGTTGTGCATGTATCCAGTCTGATTCAATTCCCGCATGCCTGCATCCACTATCGGGTAGCCTGTTTTACCTACTTTCCACAACTCAAACAGATGTTTGTCGTTAACCCACTGAATGCTATTGTACTTGGGCCTAAAGTTTTCTTTAATGACGTGGGGGAAATGATAAATAATCTGCATGAAAAACTCTCTCCAAACAAGCTCAGAAGTAAAGGTTTCGGATACTGAACCGATGTTTGCCATCAGTGATCTAACGCTAACGAGCCCAAAGCGCAAGTAAGGCCCCAAACGAGAAGTTCCATCTACAGAAGGATAATCTCGATGTTTGGCATACTCAGCAACAACATTCAAGTCATACGTCTGTACTTTTATTACAGAAGGAGTAATACCGAGTTTGGATTTATGTGGAACCTCCCTGACACATTGCATAAAGAATGGAAACTTTGAAACGTCATAAATCGTAACAGATTCATAGTGTTGGAGCCATTTTCTTTTGTAGGGTGTAAATACGGTGTAAGGATTGCCGTCTGCTTTTAAAACCTCATGAGGCTCAAAAATCACTTGATCTTTAAAGGTTTGAACCTCGATTCCGTGAGTCTCCATCATGCGCCCTATCCGTCGGTCTCTTTCTCGGGCATAAGGCTCATAATCTCTATTAAAAAAAATATTTACAACCTTGTAATCTTTGATGATGGTGCGCCATACCTCATCAACATTGCCTTTTAAAATTAACAATGAGCTTCCGTAGGATTTTAACTCTTTGTCAATATCAACAAGGGTGTCGTAAATAAAATTAACCCGGGCATCATCTTCGTTTAATTGATTGGTGATGTCTGTGTCGAAAATAAAAATTGGCAAGACAGGTTCACCCAGCTTTAATGCATGATACAATGCTGTGTTGTCTTGAAGTCTCAAATCTCTGCGAAACCAAAATACGGAAATGGGCTTATTAGAAGTCATGGGGCTTAGTGATATTTACTCGATGTTAATCTTATGAATTTGGAGCTTGTAGTCTTCATCCACTTTGTTGCCAATCAAAAAACAAATTTCTTCGATAAACGAATGGCTGAAAGCAGGTAAGTCAAGATCTCGTCCTCTGTATCTTGGAATGAATTTATCAATATCAACAACAATCTTCTCAGCATAACCCTTGGTCTCAAATGCATAAACAAATGCATGAGGGTCAGACGATTTATGTTTGATTCTAAACTGATAAGACTTCTTGTCTCCTGTAAGATGAAGAATGAATTTCTTCTTCGCTGACAAGTTTACTTTCATCGGACATCGCACACCTGCAAACCCGCCATTGTTGTCTGTGGAAACATGCCCTGAAAAAACACCGACTCCCTCAGGCTCAGTGGTGAAAACACTTTCAGAAACACCACCCATCACGCCGTCGCTAAACACCTCCCAAGATGGTGTTTTATTGGGGTCTGTAAAATCAATAATAACCTGAGTGTTCTGAGCGTTTGTAGAAGTATATGCCATCAGTAAAAAAATCGATAAATAGTTAAGCATCAGTAAAATTTTAAATGAAGTTCGCATGATTAGATGAGGCTACAAACAGAGAAGTCCATATGTTTTTTTTGGAATGTCTGCATTGTGAAATTCATAACAACACAAATTTAAGGCTATTAATCAATCTCGCCAAACGTTTAAAAATCAAGCGAAGCAATATGCAAAACTATTAGAAACTAAACTTAGAAAGATGAAAACTAAACTTCGGCTTAATTATTGATTAAATTGTTTAGTTTTGTTAAAACAAATTCATTTATTCAACAAATTACCAACAAAAATGAAAAAATTACTTTCCTTATTGGCAATCTTTGGTTTACTACACACAGGTAACTTGGATGCATTCGCTCAAAATGAGGCCATTTCAAATACGGAAATAACGACAGACTCAATTGTTTCTGACTCAGCTACGACTGACTCACTAACCGCTGACTCTCTTGTTGAAGAAACTGCTCCTGCAGTGATTGAAGAAGCTTCCGAAGAAGCTCCAAAGGCGGGGTTTCACCAAGTTCTCAAAGAAAAGTTTATTGAAGGTGGTGCTGGATTCATGGGCATTGTACTTATTGCACTAATCTTAGGATTGGCACTTTGCATTGAGCGTATCATTTATCTGAACCTAGCAACCACAAATACTGACAAACTTCTTGGAGATATTGATGAGGCTCTAAACTCAAATGGGGTTGAAGGAGCTAAAGACATTTGCCGAAATACACCCGGACCAGTAGCTTCAATATTTTATCAAGGCTTGGAACGCTCTTCAGAAGGTTTAGACATGGTTGAAAAATCAATTGTTGCCTATGGATCGGTTCAAATGGGGCGATTGGAACGTAATACTTCCTGGATTTCTCTGTTCATTGCACTGGCACCTATGCTCGGGTTTATGGGGACGGTAATTGGTATGATTGGGGCCTTTGACGCTATTGAAGCAAACAACAACATATCTCCTGCACTCGTTGCGGGTGGTATTAAAGTAGCACTTTTAACAACGGTGTTTGGTTTGATTGTTGCGATGATTCTACAAGTATTCTACAACTACATTATTGCGAAAATCGATAGTCTGGTTAATACCATGGAAGACGCTTCAATCACACTGATTGATATCTTAGCGAGACAAGAAGCAGCAAAAAAATAATTTCACAAACCGTTAAAACTTATTGAAATGGGAGATTTCATGGCAAATTACGGTATTATACTTACCTATATTTTAATTGTGGCAGCCACCATAGCTGCAATAGTATTTCCGATAAAACATTTGATTTCGCATCCAAAAAAGGCGAAACAAGTAGGTATTGTACTGGGCACTTTACTCATTGTATACATCATCGCAATACTTATTGCTTCGGATGAGGTAACTGAACATTTTATGAAATTTGATGTCACGGAATCACAATCCAGGCAAGTAGGAGCTGGGCTTATTGTATTCTATATTCTAGCGGTTGGGGCTATTCTAACCGTGCTCTACACAGAGGTATCAAAAATGCTTAACAAGTAGGCAATGTCAAGAAGATCACTACCCGAAATTAATGCAGGATCGATGGCCGACATCGCCTTCCTACTTCTTATCTTCTTTCTGGTGACAACCACAATGGATGTAGACACTGGTTTGGTTAGAAAACTGCCTGCAATGCCGGAAAATGAAGAAGAAATTATTGATGATTCTCAGATCAAAGCCAAAAACATTTATGTGGTATTGGTGAATGCAAAAGACCAACTTTTGGTTGAAGAAGAGTCGATGGATGTCGCACAACTGAGAGAAGGTGCCAAAAAATTCTTAGACAACTGGGGTAAAAATCCAAACCTATCTGACAACCCTCAAATAGCCATCATTTCACTTCAAAATGACCGAGGGACATCCTACGAAATGTACATTAAGGTCCAAAATGAACTTTCCGCAGCATATCGCGAATTAAGAGACCGAGAAGCTCAAAAGAAATTTGGAGTAAACTACATGGAACTTAAAGGCGCCAACAAAAAAGAGATTCGTAAGATGTATCCTGAAAAAATTTCTGAGGCGGAACCTAAAAACGTAGGAGGAAACTAAATGAGTCGATTTAAAAAGAAAAAAGAAAGTGGAACTCCGGCGATTTCAACAGCCTCACTTCCAGACATCGTTTTTATGCTTTTATTCTTCTTCATGGTTACGACCGTGATGAGAGAGACTACCTTATTGGTAGAGAACACCCTTCCACAAGCATCTGAGGTTAAAAAAATTGAAGACAAATCCCTTTGTAGCTACATTTATGTGGGGGCTCCTGTTTCGGGAATGAAAACAAAATTTGGAACTGAGGCAAGAATACAATTGAATGACTCATTCAGACGAGCTACAGACATTCAGGAATTTGTTGCTTCTAAAAGAGAAGCCACAGCAGAAGAAAAAAAATCCCAACTCATCACGTGCATCAAAGCCGATGTGGATGCGAAAATGGGTCTCATTACAGACATCAAGCAAGAATTGCGTAAAGCCAAAGCCTACAAAATCAACTACGCAACCTATTCCAGTGTAGATTAGTTTTTAGAGCTGTTAAAATAAAAGGGGAGCAATTGCTTCCTTTTTTTTGTGATAAATCTTCGTGAGATTAGCTGTGAATGAGTCCTTCTCCCCAATGAAATGCTTTCATTTCAAAAGCTCAAAGTTCGAATCCCGACCAAAAAGACAAGTGGAGACTCTTGACTTTAAAAATGTGCTTACTTCGTCTTAACCCTAGGGGACTTGAAAAGAAATAAGGCCAATACAACCGTAGCAAAAGCTACAAGTACGAACTGTTCTACGCCTATAAACTCCCAAGATGAATCTATCTCACGATGCTGAACCAAAAATGCGACAATCAACAAGGTCGTGTTGTAAAAAAAGTGGAGGAAAATAGAACTTCTGAGATTGCCGGAATTCACATATACATAACCAATTAGAGCACCCAACACAAACCGGGGTAAAAGCGCGTGATATTGCAAATGAATCACACTGAACAACAAAGCGGTTACCCATACGGCCAAATGCTTGGAACCCCACCATTCCATAAATAAATTTTGTAGTACACCCCGAAACAACAACTCTTCTCCAAGAGCCGCAACGACCCCGATTAAAAGAATCATGAGAATTAAATCACCGTAGGTGTCCATGATTAAAAATTGTTCTGTAACTCTTAAAGTTTGTTCTTCGATGACCCGGAGAAAGTCTAAAAACTCAGGCAGATAAATCCCTTGATTGAGAAAACCTAAAAAATTAGCTACAGGGATCATCGCAAGGGCCATCAACAACATCAAAAACAAGGAAGGAAAAGATATGGGGGATTGCCAATTCAAATACTTCGCAGAGTTAACCACACCTCGAAGATGTAAAAACACGAATGATGGAAGAATAAAGGTGCCCAATGCATTGAAAAACTGCATTACTTTCATTGCATCAATCAAGTTTTCATTTTCAGGATCAAAAACCTCTTTTGTACTGGAAAAAAAACTGACGTCAAACAGCAATTGACAAACAAAAGCCCCGACAATATGTGAAGTCATCAAACCACCCATAATAACGATGGGTAAGTAATACAATAAGTTTGAATGCGTTTTTTTAGACCAAATTCCTCTAGTTTTCTCAACAAGCTTAAATCCCATGTGTTTTTCGTATTTTTGCCAATATTTTTCAGACGTGGTAAAGATAGGAAATATAGAACTTGGGGACTACCCTCTTTTGCTCGCTCCCATGGAGGACGTTAGCGACCCCCCATTCCGTGAACTCTGCAAACAACACGGAGCCGATTTGATGTATACGGAATTTATCTCATCGGAGGGTTTGATTCGGGACGCGGCCAAAAGTGTCCAGAAATTAGACATCTTTGAGTATGAACGCCCCATGGGGATCCAAATTTTTGGATACGACATCAACTCCATGCGGGAAGCTGCGGAAATTACCGCTCAAGCCAAACCTGACATCATTGACATCAATTACGGCTGTCCGGTAAAAAAAGTCGCTTGCAAAGGTGCAGGAGCTGGAATACTGAAAGACATCCCCAAAATGGTGAGGATGACCGAAGAAATTGTCAAATCCACCAACCTACCCGTTACCGTAAAAACACGACTGGGCTGGAATGAAGAAAGTAAATACATTGTAGATGTCGCTGAACGACTTCAAGACGTGGGAATAAAAGCCATCTCCATACACGGTAGAACACGAAAGCAAATGTACAAAGGGGAAGCTGACTGGTCCCTCATCTCTGAAGTGAAAAACAATCCAAGAATGCACATCCCTGTTTTTGGCAATGGGGATATAGACTCCCCAGAGAAAGCTAAAATGATGAAAGAACGGTATGATGTAGACGGCATGATGATTGGCCGTGCATCCATAGGATACCCTTGGATTTTCAATGAAATAAAACACTACCTAGAAACAGGCGAAAAGCTAAGCCCTCCGACCATAGAAGAGCGAATAGCAGCCTGCAAACAACACCTTCAAAGATCTCTGGAATGGAAAGGCCCCGTACTTGGAGTCGTGGAAACCAGAAGGCATTATACGAACTATTTTAAAGGAATGTTTGGCATCAAAGAATATCGAAAAAAACTGGTGACAACAGATGAACCTGAGAGACTCTTTGAAATTCTAGATGAAATTTCTGAAAACTTTGCTGACTACCAATTTTGCTAAGACGACTCTATAAATTTCCGTTTCAAAAGTCTTACGGGAATCCACGTTATCACAACACCCAATAATAGTACGGTAAGCATTATTAGTAGCATGTCTGTCGATTGTACCTCTACGGGGTAATTATTTACAACGAAAGAACCTTGAGCCCCTATCTTAATAAATCCGAATGTTTGTTGCAACAAACACAACACAACGCCCAAGCATAAACCAATGCCGCCGCCAAAAAAGGTGATGAGAAGTCCCTCATAAAAAAACACCTTTTGAATGGTCTGTTCAGAAGCCCCCATAGCCCACAGACTTGAGATGTCTTTTCGCTTTTCCAAAACGACCATAATCACAGAAGCCACAATGGTAAAAGTAGAAATGAGTAAGATAAAAGCGAGAATGAAAAAGATAGCCCACTTTTCGGTTTGCAAAACTTTGTATAAAAATTCTTGTTGTTGAAATCGATTTTTAACTTCAAAATCTGAACCGAAATAGGCCTGAAGACCTTCTTGAAGTGCTTCAACATCTTCATCATCGGCATGAAAATCTAATGAAGTAACTTGTTGTTCCTTGCTTAAAAATTTTTGTACCGATCCCAAGGAGCATACTACATAAGATGCATCATGACTGGCTTGAACGTTATAAATTCCGGACACAAACCAGGCGCCTTCTGTAAATGGACGTTCCAAGGATCCTAGCTTGGCAGAAACGTTCGGGACAAAAACGCGCAAAGGCATGTAGTACTGACCTACAGGAATGGATAAGGTATGAGCAAGTGCTTGCCCAACAATGGCCAAATTTTGATGCTCATTACTTCTAAAACTTTGTCCTTTGAAAATGTGTTTTTCGATGCGAAGAGAGTCAGAAGATGGCCATTGCTTGACGCCTTTGAGTTTGGCAATTTGCTCTTGATCCTCAAATCGCAACAAAACTTTCTCTTCATAAACCTCATGGATAGACTCCCATGGAGCTATGTTACTCAAATGTTCCAAATCGTATAGGGATGATGCAAAGCTTTTCGACTTTACAGACCGTACAACGATGTCTGGATTAACCTCATCATACATGGATTTGATTAACGATTCAAAGCCATTGAAAACAGAGAGCACCACAACCAGGGCCAAGGTTCCTACAGCAACACCCAATACGGAAATAGCTGTTATAACATTAACGGCATTCTTGCTCTTCGAAGAAAATAAATAGCGTCGAGCTATGTAAAGAGCAACATTCAAAATTATTCTGGTAAGTTAGAGTCTTCGCCCCGCAACAAGCGATCTATGTTTTCAGCGTAGTCTAATGAGTCATCGATAAAGAAGCTCAACTCAGGCACAATACGGAGTTGGTGACGCACCCGACGACCTAACTCATTGCGGACCTCAGCATTGTGTGTGTTTACCGAACTCAAAAAACTCTGCTTGTCGGGAAGTGGGAAAACAGATAAAAAAACCTTAGCATAAGACAAGTCAGGGCTCAAACGAACCTTGGAAACTGAAATTAGAGCTCCCGGAGCAATTGAACTTGTCTTTTGCAATAAAATCTCGGCCACATCCTTTTGAATTTGACGTGCCACTTTTTTTTGTCTTGTACTTTCCATGGGTCAAAGATAAGAATTTAGCAACAGTAACTGACAGTAAGACGAAGGTACTCGCGCAACGTACATAATTACACCTTTCAAGTGAATAAAGAACAATCCCTCAGTGAAAACTCCCAAGAGATGAAACGCATATCAAATTGAATTTTATCTTTGCATGATACAGTAACGATAATCACAAGGACTCTTCTTTATGAAGCCATTTTTTAAACTTTTAAAATTCGCTTACACCTATAAGCATTTAGCACTTCTCAATGTGTTTCTAAATATCTTATCGGTTTTATTTGGCTTATTTTCAATCACGCTGGTGATTCCTATGTTGGGAATTCTTTTCGGAACGCAAGATAAAGTTGCCATTGCTCCTGAGGGAGACTTCTCCACAGAGTGGGTAAAAGAATATCTTTCCTACAAGCTTACTGCGATGATTGAGTCTGTAGGAGACTCCAATGCCTTGGGTTTAATCTGTGTTGGGATTGTGAGCGCTTTCTTCCTAAAAAATCTAACGCGCTATTTGGCGCAATACGTTCTTATTCCGATTCGTACAGGCGTCGTAACTGACATTCGTAAAGCTCTCCACGAAAAAATGTCTTTTTTATCGATTTCTTATTTTTCAGAACAGAGAAAGGGAGATCTAATCTCTAGAATGACGACCGACGTTACGGAAGTAGAAAACACCATCATAAACACTTTAAGTGTTTTGGTTAGAGACCCCATCAACATCATCGCATCCATCATCTTCTTAATGACGATGAGTGCCAAACTTACTTTGATTGTTTTCTTCCTCTTCCCTCTTGCGGGTCTGGTCATTGGAAACATTGGTAAAACTTTAAAAAGAAAATCAACTCGAGGGCAGGTACAAATTGCCCGAATATTATCAACCATCGAAGAAAACATCTCGGGTTTAAAAGTCATCAAAGCCTTCAATGCAGAAAAGCAAATCAATGACAAATTCGAAGATGAACTTATAAAACACCAAAAAATTACCGCAAGCATCCTCCGACGTAAAGAGCTGGCATCTCCTATGAGCGAGTTCTTAAGCACATTAGTCATGGTTGTTATTATTTGGTATGGAGGTAATCTCATCTTTGAGAGTCAAAACAACCCCGATGTTTCGGCGCTAAGCCCACAAACATTTATCGGATTCATCATTATTTTTTCACAAATCTTACCTCCTGTAAAGTCCCTTTCACAAGGGTATTATCTCATCCAAAAGGGTTCTGCCTCAGCTGAGCGAATTCTGAGTGTCTTGGATGCAGATATTGAAGTGAAAGAAAAAGAAAATGCCTGTAGTATTGAACGATTTAATGAGTCCATTCGGTTTGAAAATGCACACTTTTCATACGGAGAGAAAGCCGTACTAACAAACATCAATCTTGAAATACAAAAAGGAAAAACCATTGCCTTTGTGGGGCAGTCAGGAGGAGGGAAAACAACCCTAGCCAACTTAGTCGCTCGCTATTACGACCTGAAAGATGGAACGCTATGGATTGATGGGAAAAACGTACGAGACTACAAACTATTTGACCTCAGAAAACAAATGGGCATTGTTACGCAAGATGCCATCTTATTCAACGACTCCATTTTTAACAACATCGCCTTAGGAATCGAAAATCCGAACCTAGATAAGGTGATTGAAGCTGCCAAAATTGCGAATGCACATGAGTTTATCGAAAAACTAGAAGATGGCTACGAACACAACATTGGTGATGGTGGACACAAGCTTTCTGGTGGACAAAAGCAACGCTTAAGCATTGCTCGTGCCGTAATGAAAAATCCGCCAATTTTAATTTTGGATGAAGCTACCTCTGCTTTAGATACTGAGTCTGAACGCCTGGTGCAAGATGCTTTGACCAAACTAATGGCCAACCGTACTTCCATCGTGATTGCACACCGCCTGTCAACCATTCAAAATGCGGATGAGATTGTGGTGATCAACGACGGTAAAATTGTGGAGCAAGGAAGCCACGATGCTTTGCTAGAAAAAAAAGGACATTACCATAAATTGCACAACATGCAAAACCTGTCTTGATATGGTTGAAAAAATAGAACATATAGGCATCGCCGTAAAAAACTTAAAAGAGGCGAATGAAGTTTATGAAAAGCTTCTTGGATACCCTCCTTACAAAGTAGAGTCGGTGGAAAGTGAAGGGGTAAACACCTCATTTTTTCATGCCGGAGAAAGTAAAATTGAACTTTTAGAAGCTACACATCCCGACAGCGCCATTGCCAAATTCATTCAAAAAAAAGGTGAGGGAATGCATCACATTGCTTTTGCTGTCGAAGACATCAAAACGGAAATGAATAGGCTACAAAAGGAAGGGTTTAAGGTCATCAATGAGAGCCCAGTGAAAGGCGCAGACGATCAATGGGTGTGTTTTGTTCACCCAAAAGATACGCATGGCGTACTCATTGAACTCTGCCAAAAAATAGGACGAATTACTACCTAAACAACGTATACAAATGATCTACCACACTCGAAAACTCATCAAACCCGAAGATCTTAATGCGGGTGGCTCACTATTCGGTGGAACCTTATTAAGTTGGATTGATGAGGAAGCAGCCATCTACGTGATGTGTCAGCTAAAAACTAAAAACATTGTAACAAAATTCATGTCGGAAATAAATTTTGTTCGATCCGCACACAATGGTGACATCGTAGAAATTGGTCTAGAAACAATTGCTTATGGGAAAACATCCATCACCATCAAATGCATTGCACGCATCAAGCAAACGGAAGAAATCATCATCACCATCGACAACATCGTATTTGTTCACTTGGATGAAAATTTAAAACCGAGCCCTCACGGCAAAAGCTGAGAGATTCGCTCTCCGTCTTTCAAATGATGCCCCTTTAAGCCAAGGCTTTGGGCACCCTCAATGTGCTGAATGGAATCATCTATAAACAAGGTTTCCTCGGGCTTTAAATTCTTTTCCTGAAGAATGTGCTCAAACACCTCAGCATGAGGTTTTCGAAGACCCAACTCATGGGATAGATAAAGCCTCTCAAATAAAGCACTGAAAGCATCAAAAGCTTCTTTACCGACCCTAGCCTTAATCTCTGCGATGTGCATTTCATTGGTATTGCTCAAGAGAAAAATTCGATAATCGTCTTTCAGACCCTCCAAGCAAGACAGGGCATCGGGCATAAATTGCAACAACATAGCATTCCAAGCCGATACGACTTGATCTTCGGTCACTTCTTTGGTCAAAAGCTTTTGAATACGCTTTACAAAAGTAGCTTTGGAAATCTTTCCTGTTTCCAAAGCATCAAACACATCAGACTGCCCTGCTTTAGCATACTGATTCTCAAAATCATCAATTCCTAAAGCAACAAAGGCATCAATTGTTTTTTGATAGTCAATGGCGTAAATCACGCCACCCAAATCGAAAATAATGTTTTTTACTCCTTGCAGCATATCTCCTATTTTCGTTGCAAGGTAACAAGATAATGCGTATTATTGCAGCCTTATTTTTACAGTCAACACCCTAGGGCTAGATTGAAAAAATAGGGCCTATAGCTCAGCTGGTTAGAGCACTTGACTCATAATCAAGGGGTCCCTGGTTCGAGCCCAGGTGGGCCCACAAGAAACAAAGCACTTGCAGAAATGTAGGTGCTTTTTCGTTTGAAGAAATAAAAACATCAACCACGGCTATTCTTTTTTATCAATCAAACCGCTCGTTAAGTTATTCATGATTTCGACTTTTTCCTGAAAATCATTTTTCAGTGTTTTTCTGTACAGATTAAGATTACCAACCAGCTCATGAATGTCATTGGGGAGAACTTCCTCCAAAAATTGTCGAATTCGCTTCGCCATCGTAGGAGACTTTCCATTGGTAGAGATCGCTATTTTAACGTTGCCCTTAGTTACAATACCACCTAAATAATAGTCACATTGATCAGGCGTATCTGCAATGTTAACTAACAAATAGCGTTCTTTGGCTTCCTTGTTGATCTGAAGGTTTACATCCAAATTATCGGTACATCCAATCACAAGGTGTCTATTTGCAAGGTCGGAAGTCGAGTAAGCTTTCTTCGTAAGATGAACGGTAGGATGCTGAGCAGCAAGGGCCTCTAATTCCTCCATAAACTCGAGAGATATAACTTCTACATTTGCATTGGGGCTTGATTTAAGTAGGAAGGATAATTTTTCCAAACCCACATTACCTCCACCTACAATAAGAAAATTTAACTCGTGTACTTTTACAAAAATAGGGTACAATTCATTTCGTTCCATGGCATTTTTTTAGGGCGTTATATCTAAATTTTGATAAATAAAGTCATCTTCTATGAATGCTTCTGTAAAATAGGTCAACATACTCTCATGCCCATTAACAACCTCACCAATAATGATGATAGCTGGCGATGAAAGTTGTTTTTCTTGCACAATATCTTCAATCGTTTCAATTGTACCAATACCAGATTCTTCGTCATCTTTTGTTCCATTTTGTATCACTGCAATGGGTAAATTTGACCTGTTGTTATCTTTGTAAATCGCTACAATCTGAGACAGCTTACTCATACCCATTAGTATGACAACTGTAGCTTTAGAAGTAGCAGCAAGATAAATATCACTAGAAATTTCTCGAGATGAGGTAGTTCCGGTAATGACCCAAAAACTTTCAGTGAACTTTCGGTGCGTTACCGGAATCCCAACAGCAGCAGGAACAGCGATAGCAGAAGTTATACCGGGAATGATTGCTGTTTTTATACCAAACGATTCTATATAATCAGTCTCTTCCTTACCCCTACCAAACACGAAAGGATCTCCCCCCTTCAACCTTACAACATAACCATATTCTCGGGCATACTTTACCAACAGGCTATTGATGTGGTCTTGAGAAAAACTATGCATTCCACGTCTTTTTCCAACGAATACCTTCAGTGCATTTGGCGCATGATCTAAAATAGATTCATTCACCAATGCATCGTAAAGTACAACTGGAGCTTTCTCTAATGCCTTAACCGCCTTTAATGTCAACAAATCTGGATCTCCAGGACCTGAACCTACTAAAATTACCTTCGGAGTTCTTGTGGGTGCTTTACTCATGAATCTTAGATGAGGGATTGAGTTTTTATTGTGTAATGATGTTGTATAGCAGATGTAATTAAGACAAAAATTCTTCTGCTGCAGAGCTCTTTCACAACTGAAATCAAGTTCTTTATATTTTGTGTAAATGTACTGCTTTTTACGAATTAGATCGTCTTGGGTATGTGATCTTGGGTAAATAGTTAAACCCCTACAACAAAAGATGCACAATTGTATGTTACCAGGAAATCTAGCAGTAGTTATCTATCAATGAAGAAACTAAGACGATCTATTTACCTGACTTTAATTGACACACATTTAATCCGCTTACCCCCTTCTGAAAAGCTATTCTCCAAGCGCTCAGGGATCGGTTGTTTTAACTAAAATGACCAAAATAAAAACAATTTCAAAATTGAAAACAGAATTGTATATGTCGAATTTTCTAAATAGATTTGGTTACCTTATGTAAAGCCCATGCTATTAGAAAAAGCCCTGCATCTTATTGACGAAAAGAATGCATTAGACCCCAACAAGGAGGTCTATCAAAATGAGGAATATCCGAAAGAACTTCTTTACTCCAAAAGAATGTTTGCTCAACTTCTGGATTTCAAACCTAGCGCTTCTGATGAACTCAAAATAGCCATACGAGCACAGCACATTGGTCGTTGGGAAATTCCGCGAAGTGATTACCCACCAAACAAAATTGGCTATTTTAAATGGAGAAATGAACTCAAGAAAAAACATGCATCACTAACATCTGAAATCCTCAAAAATGTCGGGTTCTCTGAGGAATTCAGTAGCAGAGTTTCTTTTTTAATCAATAAAAAAGCTCTCAAAAATGATATCGAAACTCAAACCTTGGAAGATGTTGCTTGCCTGGTTTTTCTTGAATACTATTTTGAAAGCTTCTCGCTGAAACACGAAGAAGAAAAAATCATTGACATCGTAAAGAAAACCTGGAATAAAATGTCTGATTTAGGTCATGAACATGCATTAAAACTCAACTTATCACCGTCATGTCAAAATCTCGTTGGCAAAGCATTACAGAGCTCATAAAATGAGTTCTTAAGAAATTACGCCACTACAACGGCCAACAACACATCGCACACCAAGTCTATCAAAGATTCTAATGCCTTACATTTTATAGTGTACCATGCTGTTTGAAGATTCATTTATCAAACTAGAAAAGACATAATCACCTCATCTTAAAAGACTTAAAATTGCATTAGGTTTAGTTTATGTTACAACACCAGAGCAAATACATACCTGCTCAATCAATTAGACCAACTGACGACAAAATACCTCTAATTAAAACATGGTATAATTTGCTATTGATTATCATTTAAATTTAGTAATTTTGCACATGATTTCTGTGGACATTTTTGAAGATTGATTAAACAGAGTTTTACGCCCCCAAATTACGATTGTATTTACGGGACATCTCTTCATCTCAATCGGCAAAACCAGCCTACAGCGTGTTAAATAACATGTATTTAGATTCGAAAATTTTTAGACCATGATGAGTATATTAGTTGGATTGATCATATTACTTTCAGTAATTGTTTTGGTGCAAATTTTAAGGGTAAACGAGTTGGTTTCAGAAGTGAAAGACCAAGATCCCAATGAAATAACCGACAAAGACAACAACATCCAAGGGATTTTGACATTTTCCATCTTTGGGGTTCTCTTTTTAGGTTTTGTAATCTGGCAATTCAAGTACTGGGGGGTTCACATTTTACCTCCAGCAAGTTCTCTTCACGGAGCTACTATCGACACCCTCATGAACTTTACATTAGGTGTCATCTTATTTGTATTCTTTTTAACACAACCCATATTAGCATGGTTCTCTCTAAAATACAGAGGACGCAAAAATGCGGTAGCATACTACTACCCACACAACAACAAATTAGAGATTATTTGGACCGTTGTGCCTACTCTAGTGCTTACCCCACTTATTATATACGGTCTAAATGTCTGGAATGATATCACAAGTGCAGACACCAGCAACTCTAAGGTCATCGAATTGTATGCAAAACAATTCAACTGGACAGCACGATATGCAGGAGATGACAATACCTTAGGTAAAGCAAACTACAAACTCGTTGAAGGACTCAATGTGTTGGGTGTAGATATGGAGGATGATACGGCACAAGACGATATTGTTACTCGAGAGGTACACTTGGTTGTTGACAAACCTGTATTGCTTAAAATGCGCTCACAAGACGTTATTCACTCGGCTTTTTTACCTCACTTTAGAGTCCAAATGAACTGCGTTCCGGGAATGACTACTCAATTTGGGTTTACTCCAACACAAACTACGGCAGAGATGAAAGAGCAAGAGGGCGAAGACTTTGACTTTGTTTTGTTGTGTAACAAAATTTGTGGTGCTGCTCACTACAACATGAAAATGAAATTCATTGTTGAAACTCAAGAGGAGTACGATGCCTGGATAGCCTCACAAGAAACGCTAAAAAATTCATTAACACTAAACTAGTTCAACATGTCAGAACATCATAAAGAAACGTTCTTAACGAAATACATCTTTAGTTTAGATCACAAGATGATTGCTAAGCAATTTCTCATTACCGGTATGTTTATGGGAGTGGTTGGAATGCTGATGTCTATATTATTCCGTCTGCAACTATCGAATCCAGGAGAATCTTTTGCAGTACTTGAATTTTTCTTAGGAGAAAAATGGGCTCCTGGAGGAGTTCTTGACCCTAACATATACCTGGCGCTGGTAACGATGCACGGTACGATATTAATTTTCTGGGTACTTACAGCCGGATTAACAGGTACTTTTGCAAACTTCCTGATTCCACTTCAAATTGGAGCAAGGGACATGGCTTCTGCATTTATGAACATGCTGTCTTACTGGTTCTTTTTCGCAGCAACAATTGTACTTTTATGCTCGCTGTTTGTAGAGTCAGGTCCCGCAGCAGCAGGTTGGACCATTTACCCACCTCTTTCTGCTCTTCCACAAGCAATTCCAGGATCAGGTTTAGGGCAAGACTTGTGGCTAATCGCCATTACTTTATTTGTCGTTTCTTCTCTGTTGGGAGGTCTTAACTACATTGTTACCATTTTAAACATGCGTACCAAAGGAATGACCATGAGTCGTCTTCCCCTTACCATATGGGCATTATTAATCGTTGCCATCCTAGGAGTGCTATCCTTCCCTGTACTTTTATCCTGTGCTTTGCTTCTGATTTTTGACCGTAGTTTTGGTACTTCATTTTACTTATCAGACATTATAATCAACGGTGAAGCACTTCACAACACGGGAGGATCTCCAATTTTATTCGAACACCTATTCTGGTTCTTAGGTCACCCTGAGGTATATATCATTCTATTACCGGCTTTAGGTATAGTATCAGAAGTTATTTCTGTAAACTCTAGAAAACCAATTTTTGGTTATAAAGCCATGGTAGGTGCCTTGATTCTTATTGCATTCTTATCCTTTGTGGTATGGGGTCACCACATGTTTATTACAGGAATGGATCCGTTCTTAGGTTCTGTATTTACATTTACAACCTTACTTATTGCCATCCCTTCAGCCGTAAAGGTATTTAACTACCTGGCTACTTTGTGGCGAGCAAATATTCGATTTACTCCGGCAATGCTTTTTGCCATTGGATTCGTATCTACATTTATCACAGGAGGTTTGACAGGAATTATCCTGGGAGATTCAGCTTTAGATATTAATGTACACGACACCTACTTTGTCGTAGGTCACTTCCACATTGTAATGGGCTTGTCTGCCATTTACGGTATGCTTGCCGGTGTTTACCATTGGTTCCCAAAGATGTACGGGCGTATGATGAATAAGAAATTAGGATACTTCCACTTTTGGGTGACGTTTATATCCGCGTACGGTGTATTCTTCCCAATGCATTTCTTAGGATTAGCAGGGCTTCCAAGAAGATATTACACCAACAGTGCTTTCCCGATGTTCGATGGACTCTCTGACATCAATGAGATTATCACATTCTTCGCCATTGTGGGTGGTTTGGTTCAGTTGTTATTTATTTTTAACTTCTTCTACAGCATCTTTAAAGGAACAAAAGCTACAGAGAACCCATGGGGCTCAAATACCCTTGAATGGACAACTCCAGTAGAAAGAATTCATGGAAACTGGCCCGGAGAAATCCCTACAGTAGAACGTTGGGCATACGACTATTCAAAGCCCGGTGCAGAGGAAGACTTTGTACCACAAAATGTGCCCTTAAAAGAAGGCGAAACAGAACACTAGACCTACTATGCAGTTGAATCTTAAAAAAAATAAAGCGTCTAAACAACTCCTTTGGATCGGTATTGTAAGTATCGTGATGTTCTTTGGTGGACTCACATCAGCTTATATCGTGAGGAAAGCAGAAGGCGGCTGGCTTGAATTTGAGATGCCGGTTTGGTTTACCATAAGTACAATAGCCATTATTGTAAGTAGCGCTCTTCTCCTGTTTGCAGCACAAAATGTAAAATCAGGAAAATCAGCAACTACTTTATTACTCGGCACTTTATTCCTGGGAATACTCTTTTCATATTCTCAGATACAAGGCTGGGGAGATTTAGTAGCTCAAGGGGTCTATTTAACAGGAGAAGGCAGCAATGCTTCGGGGTCGTTTATCTATGCAATTACGTTAATGCACCTACTTCACCTGATTGGTGGATTGGTGGCATTGCTGATTACAACGGTAAAATCCAAACAAGGGAACTATTCAAAAGATAATTATTTAGGAATACAGTTAGCCTCGATATACTGGCACTTTTTGGGCATATTGTGGCTGTACTTATTCTTATTTTTTAATTACTCATAAAATCGAGAACGATATAAGTTATGGAACAAGCAGTTGAAAGCAAAGATCCGTGGGGCGGAGGCGATGCAAAACCATTAGGTTCTAGTTACGGAAAACTCATGATGTGGTTTTTCTTAATGACGGATGCCTTAACCTTCTCAGGTTTTTTAGCAGCATACGGATTTAGTCGCTTTAAGTATGCAGACATATGGCCTGTGGCTGAAGATGTATTCACGCACTTCCCATTTTTAGAGGGTGAACATCCTTTATTGTTTGTTGCGTTGATGACATTTATCCTTATCCTGAGTTCTGTCACGATGGTATTGGCTGTGAACTATGGGCATAAAATGGAGAAAAAGAAAGTGATTCTTTGGCTTTCACTAACCATTGTAGGTGGAATCTTGTTCTTAACATCACAAGCGTGGGAATGGGCTCATTTTATTCACGGATTGGACGGCGTTCCGGCTACCCTAGTAAGCAACCCATACGGACACCCTTTATTTGGGGATTACTTCTTCTTTATTACCGGATTCCACGGATTCCACGTTCTTAGTGGAGTTATCATCTTAATCATCATTTTGATTAACGTGATCAAGGGTACGTACGAGAAAAGAGGACATTATGAAATGGTTGAAAAAGTAGGTTTATACTGGCACTTTGTAGATTTAGTTTGGGTATTTGTATTCACATTCTTCTACTTGGTGTAAGTAACACATTAAAAAAGATTATCATGGCGAACGAAACAAAAAAAGGAAATTGGTGGATTTGGAAAGTGTTTTGGATACTTCTATTTGTCACTGCCGTTGAGGTTGTACTCGGGATTATTAAACCGCCATTCATGGTGGAGACAATCATTCTAGGGACGAAACTCCTCAACCACATCTTCATTATATTGACGATTGTAAAAGCCGCATACATTGTAATGACTTTCATGCACTTGGGAGAAGAAAAAACAAACATGAAATGGGCCATCATCGCCCCGATGTTTATCCTCATCCCTTACCTACTCTTTATAATCATTGTGGAAGGGTTCTATAATCACACCATAATGTAAACCAACCTCATGCAAGAAAAAATTAAAAAATGGGGATTACTTTTCGCATTACTTGTATTGCCCTATCTAGCGTACAACTATCTTTCTAGAGGCGAAAATAATTTTGTGAAACTGGCAGTAGTTGGTGAGGAAAATCATCGAATACCTCCTTTTTCATTTTTGAATCAAGATCGCGACACCATCACAAATGCAGATTATGACGGTAACATTTACGTAGCTAATTTCATTTTCACTACCTGTCCTACCATCTGTCCGACGATGACTATAAACATGCGGTATATTCAAAGTGAGCTGAAAATTTACCCCAATATAAAATTCATGTCTCATACTGTTAACCCAGAGTATGATACACCAGAGCGATTGAAGCAATACGCTGAAAGAATGCGAATTGATGAATCAAATTTCAACTTTGTTACTGGGGCAAAAGAGGATATTTATGACATCGCAAGATCCTATTTTGTAAATGCTCAAGAGGACGAACTCGCTCCAGGTGGATTCCTACATTCTGAATACCTGGTTATTATTGATCGAGAGGGTAGAGTTCGATCAGGCTACAGTAATTTTATCTGTACGGGTTGTGACACCTCTTCTAAAAAACCCAACTTGGACTGCTCAGATTGCGGACCAGAAAGTGTTATGAAAGGAAACCCTGTTGGTAGTTACGACGGAACCAAGGATTTTGTCATTAAAGACATGATTAAAGACATTCAAACGTTGATGGCTGAATATCACAAAGATGCAAAAGTAGAACGACTACGAAATGAAAACTAAGTTAGGAATATCTTTAGCTTTAAGCCTATTGCTTTTCACCATCTCTAATGATGTAAATGCTCAATGCGCCATGTGTAAGGCTGTCGTTGAAGCCAATCTTGAATCAGGCGGATCAGAAGGAAAGGGTTTAAATGATGGCATCTTATACCTGATGGCCTTTCCATATCTCGCAGCAGTGGGCTTTGGAATTCTATATTATCTGCAAAAGAAAAAGACTCGTAATTCCTTGACCGAATAATTGATCCATACACTCAAATATTACGCCCAATTATTAAAATTTCGTCTATCCTTTACTGTAGTTTTTTCAGCTATGTCGGGATACCTAATCGGTATAGATGATTTTTCTACAAGCGATTTTCTATTGTTGATCTTTGGAGGATTTCTAGTAACCGGTTCCGCGAATGGTTTCAATCAAATTTTAGAGCGCAACTTTGACAAACTGATGGAACGAACCGCTGAGAGGCCTCTACCGTTAGGGAAATTATCCGTTACACAAGCTTTTATCTTTTCTTTCATAACAGGAGCTCTAGGCTTATATCTACTCAATTTTATTCATCCACAGGGAAGCTTTTTTGGCCTCTTTTCCAAATCTAGCTTTTTTGGACTTCTGTCGATCCTGCTGTATGTGTTGGCGTACACCCCTATGAAGCGTATTTCTACATTCTCTGTGTTTGTGGGAGCGATTCCGGGAGCAATTCCATTCTTATTAGGCTGGGTCGCAGCTACGGACAATTTTGAACTGGTAGGCGGGACTCTTTTTGCCATTCAGTTTTTGTGGCAATTCCCGCATTTCATAGCTATTGCATGGGTTCTCGATGTCGAATACAAGAATGCAGGGTTTAAAATGCTGTTTGGGGGCCAAAAAGGAACCTACCCGGCTTTTTTAGCGATCATTACGTCCATCGCTATGGTCGTATTATCTGTCGTACCTTACTTCTGGAACACGACAGGCTTGGTACTTACAACCTATTCATTTGTGGCCATTTTAGCATTAGGATGGTGGTTTATCAACAAAACAGTACAACTGTATCAGAACCCCAGGGATGAACAAGCTAAAAAGCTCATGATTGCATCAATCATCTATTTACCTGTGACTCAAATCATCTACATCGTAGATCGATTCTTACATTAATCTCTTTTTTAATAAGGGTAATAAGGAGATATCATCAGGTATACAAGAACTCCTGTTAAAGACACGTACATCCACAGAGGCATTGTTATTCGAGCAATTTTTTTGTGCTGGATAAACTTTTCTTGCATCGCTCTAGACAGACTGATCAATACCATCGGAACAATAACAATAGCAAGTACAATGTGAGTAATCAAGATGAAATAATATACCTTTTTAACAAATCCCTCTCCACCGAATGAAACTGAGTCGTGCGTGGCATGATGAAATACGTAAAAAACTAGGAAGACAATAGACAAGCCTACAGCAGAATACATCAGTTTCATATGAAGTTCTCTATTCCCTTTTTTAATAGCCACGACGGCAAAAATTAAAATAAAGAAAACAGTCCCATTAATACATGCATTGATAAGAGGCAAGAAGTCAATGCTTGTGGTAAACTTGGGCATTAAATACAAGCCAAAGACTGCGATGGGCAAAAGAAAGGAGATGAGACGGATGAATAATTTGTGATTCATAAAATGAGGCGTAAGTGTTTACAATTTAAATTGAATTTTGGTACTTGATATGACGAAGCTACGAAAAAATAAATCGCACTCGTTACAAATGAATTCATGAACAAAGACTACTTCTTCTTGACGTCTTTCAAAAGATTCAACTCTTCACCAAAATGTTGGCAAAATTGACGCATGTCCTTAGCCATTTTCTCATCTCCTGTAGCACGCTCATAGGTATCCGTCATGGCCGTAAGTGTTTGATGGAAAAATGTTTTCATTTCATCAACTTTCATATCCTTTGTCCAGAGATCAATTCGTAGAGAATTTTGTTTTTCTGCATCCCAAAGCGACATAAGAATCGCTTCTGACTGTTGATTTACTTCTCCAGCGTCTTTTGCAGTCCAATGAATTTTTTCAGGGACCTTATTCTCATCTAAACTTATCTTTATTTTAATCTCTGACTCTTTCATAATTATGATTTTGGTTTGTAGCGTGATTCACGCAATATTTTTCGAGCATCTTGCTCATTCATCAACTCTACTAATGTCTTTTCAGGGTTTGCTTTCATATAAGACTTGATAATATTCCAACCGATCCACTGACCAATTCTACCGGGTGTTTCACGATCAAAATTGGCATTGAACTTAGAAAACGGGGCGTCATCAATAAAACGCCTTTTGTTTTCTTGTATACTTGAAAATAAAAGCTTGTTTTCAATAAAATAGGCCCACACATCAGCTTCATTATGAAAACACCAATTCATTTTCTTGACAGGATATCTCATGATAATATCTTCAGACGCATCGGGAAGCATTAGAGCAGTTAAATACTGAATTTTGCCATAATGAAGCATAGAGGCCAAAAGACTATTGTCTCCTGACAAAGGTGTGTTCGCTTCAAAATAAGCAGAAAATAAGTCTGGCAATAAATATTTTTTTTCGAAAGATTGTTTGATATAGTCGGGAGCAGTATTGTAAAAGTCTGCATTGGAACCAAGATACATATCCAGGGATATCAGCAAGGTTTTATTCGAAACCAATACGGGTTCTAGGCGCTCAAAATTAGAAACCCACGTTCGAATACTAAGAGGTTTATGATCTGGGAAATAATGATAAAAATACTGAAAGGATTCATGGATCTTGTTATTCAAGAGATTCGTATCAGCAAAACAGGCATCCACAGCATCAAAGAGCTCTCGCACTTGTGCATCTGAAAAGCGACTTTTTAAGGTTGCGTCGGTTTGTGTAACATGAAAGAAATCAGGGAAATCAATTTTTAAATGCTGTAAATCTGAAGAGAAGTTTGCACTGTCCATATTAAAAAAGGCATGGTCGAAGTGCCCAATACTAATAGGGGGTGTCACGTAGGACACATCTTGTCTTTGTTGTTTACAAGACGGCATCAACATCAATCCAAAAAAAATAAATCCAAATAGCTGCTTCATTTTTACACCATTTATAGTGCAAAAATAAGAAATGCATAACGAACGCATTAAAACTAAATCAATATTCATACAAAATTCATTTTTATTAAATTTGCAATCTGATTTACAATACCTATGGATACAAAAAAGACAATTGAACACATCGCATCGTGGTTGAGGGACTACAGCAATCAATCTAAAACTAACGGTTTTGTAGTCGGGATTTCAGGTGGAATTGATTCTGCACTCACTTCAACGCTATGTGCCTTAACAGGAAAAAATGTCTTGTGCCTGCTCATGCCTATTCACCAGCATCAAAATGAATTTGATCGATCTCATGAACATGTTCAATGGTTGACTAAAAACTTCACCAACGTCTCATACACCACGGTAAACCTAAGCGACACCTTTGATGCACTATCAAAAGTAGTACCCTCAGAAGCAAAACACAATTTAACATTAGCGAATACCCGCGCCAGGGTTCGAATGACCACGCTTTATGCCTTTGCTGGAGCTCAGGGGATGCTCGTAGCTGGAACTGGAAATAAAGTTGAAGATTTTGGCGTCGGTTTCTACACAAAATACGGAGATGGTGGGGTTGACCTTAGCCCGATTGCTGATTTAATGAAATCTGAGGTTTTTGCTCTGGCAAAAGAACTAAACATCATAGATGCCATTCAAACCGCTAAACCAACAGACGGCTTGTGGGCAGACGGTAGAACCGATGAAGATCAGTTAGGGGCTTCCTATGATGAATTGGAATGGGCTATGAATGCTTACAATGAAGATCCTAAAAATCGTTTCTCTGGAAGACAGGAAGAAGTTTTTAAAATCTTCACGGACTTACACCGAGCCAATCGTCACAAAATGGATGCGATTCCGGTATGTAACGTTCCGGAAAGCCTAAAATAAGCTCTAAAATCTGATTGTGGTATTCTTCAAAAGTTAACGATTTCGGGCGTGCTAAATTCAATCTTTACCAAAACCTTGTTCGAGAAATTGTTGTTCACCGACATGAAACCTCCTTGGAGTTGAATTCTTTTAATTTGTTCATCGAAATTTAGTAAGGATACTGCCTTAGACTTCTTCTTGTAATATATTTCTATGTTCGTCGTAAACTGTTGGCCCGACTTCATATCAATAGACATCTTTGAGGGTTCTGTTTTGTACATGGTATTCAAAACAGCTACCACAGCCCGATAGACCGTAATTTCAACGTCTTTCTCGATTTGTTTCGGGTTGTTTATGGAGCAAACAAAATCCACATTCCCGCCCAGATGTTGCTGCAATCTTGTGACAAAAAGTTTCAAAGAAGGTTCTATTCCATATTTCATCATGGTACGAGGCATGAGTTCGGTAGCCATGGATCTTGTATTCTCAATACTCTCTTGGATATAACTTTTGATGGAGGCCACAGAACTCTTCAAATCTACATCTGCGAGCTCTTTAATTTTCAGTTCAATAATGCCAATCTGCAACATCAATGCTGCAAGAGATTGAGCAACACCCTCATGCAAATCTTCAGCAAACAACTCTCTATCTTTTTCCTGTGCTAGAATAATTGAATTCAGTATTCGTTGATCTAATTCCTTTATGGCCGTAATATCTCTACTCACCACCATGTACTGATAGGGCTTTTGATCTAAACCCAAAAAGGGAACGATGGTCATATTTACCCAGTAAAAAGATCCATCTTTTGCACGTTCTTTAATTTCATTGGTCCAAAGTTTTCCTTGACCAATGGTTTGCCACATTTCTTTCCAAAAATGTATGCTGTGGTGCCCTGAGTCCACCACATTATAGGTCTGACCCAACAGTTCATCTCGTTTGTATTTTGAAATTTCACAAAACTTATCGTTCAGATAAGTAATGTTTCCTTTTAAATCTGTCGTTACAACAATTGAAGATGAATTTAAAGCATATTGAAATTGATTCATTCTTGAAATGACGCGTTCCAACTCTGTATTTTTCTCTTCAAGTTTGTCTCTACTAACCACACTGTCCTCAAGTTCTTCACAAAGCATATTTAAGCCCAGAGCAACAGTATCCAGAGCAGAACCATCTCCTTTTAAATTACTTATTTTTTTGGAGAAATCTAATGCTGCTACAGAGGTAATCTGAGCAACCAACTGATCTAGAATTTCAGGGTAAAAGGGAGGTGAATTTTCATATTCATTGGCGTTATTATTTTCATTCATTCATTTAAAATTAAATTGTTTAATGTGTATAAATTACAAAAATTTAATCTTTATGTGGAAAATAGAAACCTGACACTGATAACCAGGCACTTATACCTTGTAGTGTTACATCAAAAAGAATACCAAAGGAAAAGTAAATTTTCTACAATACTAAAAAAATCGAACGTAAATAAGAGAAGGGAAACACCGTAGAGTACAAAATTTAACTCAAAAGGGTGACACTAAATAATCTTAGTCGTCAATGTTTTGAACCGACTGAACTTCTGGAGCATATTTTTTAATGGTTTGCTCAACTCCCGATGTTAATGTCATTTGATTAACACTACAACTTTGGCAAGCACCATGTAGTTTAACCCTAACCACCATTTCAGGTGTTATATCGATCAGAGAAATATCTCCTCCATCGGACTCTAGATAAGGTCTGATTTCTGCCAAGGCTATTTCAATCCTTTCAATGAGTTCGGAATCGGTCTTTACTGACATATCATAGTGTTTAGGATGAACAACCATCCATATTAGTAATTTTTACGGCTTCTGTTGGGTCTAACTTTTCATTTCGAGATGTAACTTGATCTATCAAATTATCTGCCAACTTTACAAAAGCCTTTGCCGAATCAGTATCTTCCTGAAGGGCGACAGGTCTTCCGATATCAGCAGCTTCGCGCACTCCCTGAACCAATGGTATTTCAGCCAAAAGAGGTAAGTTTAAATCGTCGGCTAGATTTTTTGTACCGTCTTTACCAAAGATATAATATTTATTTTCAGGCAGCTCTTCCGGCGTAAAATAAGCCATGTTTTCTACCAGACCCAAAACAGGTACCTGAATGGTATCTAGTTGAAACATTCCCACCCCTTTCTTTGCATCTGCTAAAGCAATGGTTTGAGGGGTACTTACAATCACAGCACCAGTAACAGGAACGGCTTGTACAAGAGACAAGTGAATGTCTCCAGTTCCAGGAGGTAAGTCTATAAGAAGGTAATCAATCTCTCCCCAGTAAGAATCTTTAATCAATTGATTCAAAGCTTTGGTAGCCATAGGGCCTCGCCAAACGACGGCCTGAGAACCGGGCGCAAAAAAACCAATGGACAGCAATTTGACGCCATAACTTTCCACGGGAAGCATCACGGGTTTTCCATTTACATTGCTGGCTTGAGGCCTGGATTTTTCAACATCAAACATAATGTGTTGCGAAGGACCGTAAATATCGGCATCTACCACACCCACTTTATAGCCTTTTTGCTGAAGGGCAATGGCTAAATTCGCAGTGACAGTAGATTTACCAACGCCACCTTTTCCAGAGGCCACAGCAATGATGTTTTTAACTCCTTCGATTGCTTCACCTCGAATCAAGTTCACCGCTTCTTCTTGCTTGGCTTCTACTGTAATACGTATGGTTATTTTTGCTTTGGGATGAACTTCTTTATGAATGGCTTTAAGAATATCAACCTCTACCTGCTTCTTCGCATGAAGTGTTGGATTGTGTATCGTCACGTCAATATTCACTTCGTCACCAAAAACAACAATATTGGTCACCAAGCCGTTCTCGATCAACGACTTTTCATCACCTTTCACCTTTACACTATTCAGTGCTTGCTCTACTTGTTTCTTCTGTATGTTCATGTGCTTGATTTGCACTGTAAAGTTACAAAAATCAACGCTTATTCATCTGCTGGATCCCAAAATACATTTTTGAAATTCAATATTTGATCTCCGTCAAATTGATGCGATTCGCTTTCTAACAATTGCTTCATGATATGAGTACCTCCAAAATGATGCTTTCCGGTTAAAACACCTATTCTATTAACCACTCTGTGAGCGGGAATATCTCTGTCATGACTGTTGTTCATCGCCCACCCTACAACTCTTGCAGACTTGCCTGCACCAAGATGCCTGGCAATGGCTCCATAGGTTGTCACCCTTCCAAAAGGAATCTTTTGAACAACCTCATAACATCGTTCAAAAAAAGAGTCTTGTGGTGAAGCCTTAGTCTTGTTCACGCAATTGAAACTTTAGATACGTGATGGGCACACCCTTTCCCCTAAAAATACCCTCATAATTGGTTCTAATACTCAACAGCTCATCATCGGGCTTCTGTCGATCGATATCATAGCTCGTTTCTAAAATGTGATGAGAGTCTCCTTCTAGTATTCCCAACGTATAACCGTGTAAAAACTGAGAATC
>JGI20154J14316_10000415_pt1 | contig 38474 bp, 34 predicted proteins | sample COG_04_FD_14316 | JGI IMG/M metagenome (IMG submission 14316)
ACGAGTATCCTCTGCATGGTTTATGACTAAAACATTTTTTGAACAAAACGTATGTTGATTATAGATTTCAAGTAACCATGAGGTTTTCCCAGAAAACATAGGGCCAATTGCAATTTCAAGATAGCCAGTTGGATAAGGGTTCTCCATTTAATTGATATGATATGTAAATAGTCTAAATTACATATTACTACGATTTTATTATGTAATCAATTTATGTGTCTTTTATATTCAGTTCATTGACGACTTTTTCGTATTGTTTTTCGTTAAAATCTCTAGTTGCGTCATCTAATTTAATTCTGATTTGTCGATATATCTCTTGGTTTAAAGATTTTATTGGTTTGGGTTTGTCTTTTTTTATTCCCATGTATTCTTTTATGATGTCCATATATACATAGTCATACTCAATAAGCCTGTCTTTTATTTCATCTATTGTATAATTCGTTTGTCTTGAAACAATATTACACATTTCAGTAATTTTGTCGTCACTTGGTAGTTCTACTATTCTTTCCATAATTATGTATATATTCAAGTGATTAATTTTAAATATTTTACACAATTTATACACTAACTAATTTATACACTAACTAATAATTAAAATAACATTAAAAACTAAGTTAAACATATTTTATGTAATAGTTTAATACAATGCAGAGACAGTCGTTAAACATAAATGTTCAGCCAATTATGCTAGATATGAACAGCATAATTGAAGACCACATTAATATGTCAGTGAAAGCATTTAACATACAATATATCAATCGTGAAATAAATGAGCATGAGAAAAAGATTTCTGAACTTAAAGATGAATTAGCACGTATTCAGTCGGGTGATTATAATGTAAATGAGAATATTCAGTTAGAAATTAGCCATGATAAAACAGATGAAATAGTAAGTTGTTCTGATAATAAGTCAATGGATACTATAAGCACTAAAGATGAGCCGAGTAATGTGAATGTAGACGAAACAAAAACAAACAAAGTAGTTAGTATGGGGGATGAAACACAAACAAAGAAAGTGACAATGAACTATTTTGAACAGTTTGTAGCTACGCCTGATTCAAAAAAAACCGATACAGATGTTGCCATTCCTGAAACAGAAAGTGTGGTTAACCACACAAGTCCAGAAGAGGAAGAGGAAGAGGAAGAGGAAGAAGGTGTTTTTGAAATAGATGTTGAAGGTGTATCTTATTACACAACAAATGAGATGAACGGGGACTTATATACTATTGATGTTAATGGTGATCCAGAAGATATGGTAGGAAAGTTAGTTAACGGGGAAGCAGAGTTCAACAATTAAACAATTAAACAATTGTGTCTAACGCAGTATTTAAATTTTAACTATAAACAGTATAGATATATGTTTATAGTTAAAACATATATTTATGTATATACCTATTGGGGCAACTGTTTTGGGCGGTATTATTGCAACATTGTATGGCCAATATGCGAATAAACATGTTCTGAGTTTTTTTGTAAACCTTTGTCAGAAAACAATGTATATGTATACTATTTTAGAATATAAGGTAGACAGTATTATAAAAAAATATCGTACATATAAATATACGTATTTTGATCCATTTGTTGATAACTTTAAAGATAATAAATATGTTTCATCTGATAATACATTATATATAAGAAACAATGTTTTATTAGATAAAAATAAAGAAGATGAAACTGGATTTGATATTATCATATTGAAAAAACAAAACAATTTTTTTGTTGATAAAACCCTAGATAGTATTTTGGATAGATCTACTGTTGAATGCTCATCAAGTGTTTCATTTATTACATTTGATGTCACGGTTAAAATCGATGAAAATGTGAACGAAACATTTTCTCTGGATATGAAAAAGAATGATAATTATATTCAAGTAGGAAACAAGATAGACAAGTATGTAATATGGTATCTTATAAAAGAACAGTTTAAAATGTGTTTCTTTGAAAAGTCTTATACCATACAGGTAATGGATGGAAACGTAAATATGTATACATTAACCGATGAAAATACACTGACTATTTTAGAAGATGGCATAAATACTGAATAAGATTGGATGTATATATTAATAGATTTATAAACCCATATAAATAAATACTTTTATAGCTATAAAGTAACAGTATAATGGAGGTTGCTCATTTTTCAGAAGTGCCTGCCCTTAAACAATCGGGAGATAATGATAATGAGAATGAGAATGAGAATGAAAATGAGAATGAAAATGAGAATGAGAATGAGAATGATAATACAAATAAATATCATCAACTTTCTAAGAAATGGACATTATGGACACATCTTCCACACGATACTGATTGGACAATAAAGAGTTATAAAAAAGTTTATGAAATGGCAAGTGTTGAAGAGACAATTGCATTGTTAGAAACTCTTCCTGAAGTTTTGGTTACAAACTGCATGTTATTTATTATGCGTAATGGCGTGATCCCTGTATGGGAAGACCCAGTTAATCGAACCGGGGGATGTTTTTCATATAAAGTTACTAATAAACAAGTATATTCTATTTGGAAAGAACTTACATACATGTTAGTTGGCGAAACACTTAGTGAAAATAAAAAGTTTGTAGATACAATAACTGGAATAACAATTTCACCAAAGAAATCCTTTTGTATTATAAAAATATGGTTATCAACGTGTTCTTTTCAAGACTCTTCTATTATTCTCGATAGTATAAGAGGTCTTACAAGCGGTGGTTGTTTGTTTAAAAAGCATAACCCAGAATATTAAATATTTGGTTGTTGATAGTTAAAACATATACACAAAGTATATATTTTAACTCTTATTTAACGTTCAAGTGGGCGTTGATCTGTTTGTGCGTTAAACTGTTCAGGAACGATAACCGCTTGTTGTTGATAAATATTAAGATTTTGTACACATTTGAGATCTGCAGTAAAAGCTTGTTGGGGCTTTGTAAGATCAGTTGCCCCGGTTCCTCGTAAGAAGGATTCAATGTCTACTGCGTTGTTTGCTAAGTGGCTTTGTGGTAAACGTGCACCACCTAATCCATTACCAGGATTATATGTGTTACTTGCTATTCCGTATTGTTCAGTTAACAAATAAGTTTGTTTGTTTATAGATCGGTTGAGTTCCATTGCGTAGTCACCTCGGGTGTTTTTATTTCTTGTAGATGCCATTGATTTCTTGTATAGCGTATATTATTATATAGATACATTATATTTCAGTTTATAACAAACTTTCGATTGCATCCTTAATAACATTTATTCTACCTTCTGTTATATCCCCAAATAAAACAATATCTTGGATACATAAATGTGTAAAGAAAAATAGATGATAACTAAAGAACAACGGAATTATAGAAGTGTCAACACCTTCTTTATTCATAACTACCTGTATATTTGCGGCTAGTATATTTTTATCTTTAATTGCTTGTATACAAATTTTAATTTCATCATGATTAAATAAAGTAGACAATGTATCGTATTTCTCAAAATCGATATGTTCCATATTTTCCTCATTAAATACAGAAGACAATTCAGATTTGTATAAATAATCTATTACTTCTTTATCATCACGAAACTCGCCAATAACCTCTTCGGGCACATGTATATTTATTTTTGAAATTAGGTGTGAAAAAGAGCTATCATAAAATATATAACTAGGTAAGATGTCACAATTATACGTTTTGTTTGTATTCATGATATTACGGTTTAAACTATATAATAAGGATGCTTGTTATTATATTGTTTATTATTTTGTTTATTATTTATTATTTATTATTTATTATCTCTGTTTGCATCACGAGATGCAATACCTCCTCTTACCCAATTACTAGATGCAGCTTCTTCGATGGAGTTTGCTGGGTTACTGATGCGGTCATTAATGCTGCTAAGGAGAGGAGTGGTAGAGTGGTTCATATATGTTTGTTCAGACAAACGATTTACCGATCGGCGATTTGTTTCTCTTTCTCCTTGTTGAATACGTGATTCGTCTACACTATTGGCAGATCCTTTGCCTAGATAAGGGATTGTGGAGTAGGGACGTTGATATAGTTCAACTTTGGATCGAGGGTGTGTTTGAAGTGCTCCTAGAAGAAGGTCGGAGTTAACATCTACGTTACATCCTCCTGCACCTAAATGACCCCCTTTATAGTTAATAGCTGGTTGGCTTGTTGCAAATTCAATAGGTTGTTTCATTGAACACTCTGCTAAGAAATAGTTTTGTAAATTATAGTTACAGGTTTGCGTGTTTTGCATTGATCTCTGATCAACAACACAACTATCAACCCCTAAACGAGTTGTATTATCGAATGGTGTTGGCTGTTCCATATACTGTATATATAAATGATACATTATTTTTTACATTATCATTTGTAAAAAAAAAGGTTATGTAATGTTAACATAATAAATTATCGTTGATGTGGAGAACCACCATTACTCGATCCACACATCATAACATCGCCATCTTTGCATGATGGCATGTTTCCATATAAAAACTGTGCAAATGCTCCCTGATCATTTGTAATTCTTGTATTCGCATTAGATGTAAACTGTCGCATAGATGTATCAAGCTCAAAATTTTCTCCTAAACCACTAAATATACGTTTATCAATATTCGGATTAGATTTATTTACACTTTCTATCATTTTTTTTGTAGCAGATGTTATACTGCTGTGAACTTCTGGTAAAAAAGATGGAGGTGCAGACTTTTTATTGGGATTATCTTGTATATCAGTAAGTAGCACGTTTGACATAGGGTTTTGGGGAGTAGTTGGACTAAAATTATGACCAAGCTCTTTAGTTAGTTGTGCGTTTGTCGACAATATTTTTCCACTCCCGGCGCTTCCAAACCCCTCTAGATTAGAAACAACCTTGTTTTGTGGTTCAAATAATTTGTTTCCGGTCTTTTTATAGCCAAGTTGGACTAGAACAATTATCAATATAGTAGCAATACCAATCATAATGATACGAGTGCTTGGGTGAACTAAATATCCTAAAATGGTCAGTACTATGGTGAGTCTAGTAATTGCATTTAATTTTTCTATATAATGCATTCTTGAAGTAGGCCATACATTTGTTATCTGGTTCCTATCTATGAGAATAAGTGGCTTTGATGCCCAAAATATATCTGACATTACTTATATAGTTTCCTATTATTTTTTATTTTTAGGTTTCTTCTTTTTTGATGAGGTTTTTCCAGATGAGTTTGAAGTTTGGACATCTTGTTTATTTCCACCATCTTCTATCATCGCAATAATTTCATCGTCTGTAAGTTGCGGGACAGATGGAGCCGATGCTTCTGCGAGTTGTTTAACCATCATTGCTGCAGCCTGTTGGGAGCTTCTTTGTTCGGCACGTTTTTTCATTTCAGTGATTTGGTTCTTTTTCTTTGTTTGTCTATCGAGAGCATTATTGTCTACACGTTGACCCTTTTTCATTCCACCTCCATTTAACATTGTCGCCATTAAGTTCCCCAAATCAGGCATACCATCTTCACCATCTTCACCTCCTCCAGTTTGAGATCTTGCAAGATTTGACATCATGTTCTGCATCATTTCACCTCCTGGCATATTTTTGACATTTTTCAACACATTACTCGCTTCATTAAATAGCTCTTCTTGGTTATATTCTCCTGAGTCTATTTTAGTCTGTAATTTTTGGGTCACCCCTTGTGCCATACTGATAAGACTTCCTGGATTTTCAAATAATTTTTTAAGAATGTCCGATGGAGTTTCTGCTCCTGCAAAGTCGTCTTCGTTTAAGTTTGCAACGGTATCCTTCATAATTTCTTCAGCAAGTGTTCCTATTTTCCCTCCAATTAAATTGTCAAGATTTTCTTGGAATGTATCAGCCGAAATATTTGGGGGGGCCTCAGCCGAAATATTTGGGGGGGTATCCGCATCATCAACATCATCTTGTGTATCTAATGTATCTGTGGCTTTTTTGAAAATACCTTGGATTTGATCAATCGTTTCACACAAGTTATCTTTGAATGTGTCTTCATCTAATTTGTCGAAAACCTCTTTCATTGTCTTATCCATATTGTTGCTATCAATACTTCCAACAACACAAATAGTAGTTGTTTGAAGATATTTCCAGATTACGTCTCTGGTAGAGTCAGTAATATCATTACACGACCACAAATATTTGAAACTAATTCCAGGTAAAAATTCAACGTTCTCGTTCGAGTTTGCATCAAAAATATCTTCTTTTTGGTATATAATATCCGTAAACCTGGCTGGATATACATTCATACAGTGTGAAAATAAACTGGCAAGTTGTGATCCTGTATAAGAATCAAACCCCCACCATTTCTGAATAATAGGTTTATATTCTGGAAATGTTGTTGCGACGTCATTAATAAAGTCACTAATTAATTTTGCAAAATCCTTGGGTATCTCAATCGCCTTCTCATCATTTTCCTCCGTATCCGAAACGTCGTCACAATCATCAACTACTGGATCATCCTTAAACTGTTCATCCAACGCACTTTCGAGGATATCGTTAAGTTCTTCTTCCTTGCTGGTCATTGGTTTTTATATTATAGATCTATATCCTTATGTTTGTTTGTAACTTATTGTATTACAAATAAACAAAAATGTACTTTTTGTTTCACTTTAATCTATATTTCCTATATTATCTTGTTATGCAATAGTTGAGAAATACATGTCTCCTATTTTTTTCAAGTTTTGAATATATTTCATTGTCTTAGTTTGGTTTTCTTCACTCATTGCCTTTATAGGGTTTCGAAGTCTATCGATTGCTGTCATAATTTGACTAGAGTTTTCCATATTGTCTACATCTTCAGTATAATCGTTATTAATAAAAAATGTAATATCTCCTTGTTCAATCTGCATAGCATATTTACTTGACACATACGTGTTCCATATCTGAATAAGAAGCTTGGGGTTTGCCTTTCGTAACATTTTAATTGTATTTCTTGAACTTCTAATATCCATGTCGTGAGGAAATATATTTACAATATCATCCATAAACTCGTCAAAGTGATCATTAAACGCTTTCTGTAATGTTTGGGATTGGTTCATATTTATGTCGTATACAGTATACATAATCTTTTATTTAAGTTTTATATATAAATAATTAAATTAATATAGCAATTACTAATATAGTTATAAAGTTATATTAGATGCGATATTTATGCCTATACTCATAGCACAGAGATGGGTTAGTTGATATTATTTGGTTTGTTTATTGAGTTTTTGAACTCTTCTTCTCTCATTTGCTGTAATTGTTCTACTGTCATTTCAGAACCCCCAGATCCTTTTGAATAATCATAATCATCTGTAGGGGTTTGGATTGTCCCGTCTGATTCATTAATACCAACATAATTGTACATTTGCCGTTGTCCACCGCTCCCCTTTGTTCCAAGTTCATCTGTTCCTTGATCCAGGAAACTAAAATTATCAGACATTACTCCCAGCATAGATCCTCCAGAATCAAAAGAAAAACATGAAGGCTCCATATTATTTTGCGTGGCTACTTTTACAGACTCTTTGGCGATAGGCTTTAAGATTTGATATATTTCATCACCATAAACAACCTTATAGTTCTGATTTAATAAAAGCATCGCAGGTACACTTTGAACGTTTTCAGGCATGATTATTTTTTCGCCATTGTCAAGAACAATGTATACACGCCCCTTTTGATCTTGTGTTCGTTTATCAATACATATAAAGTGTATTGAAGTCTGAAGGTTATTGGTCGTTATATAAGATAACAGCTTTTTAGAATGTTCGCAATATTTACTGTAATAAAGGATATTACTCATTTAGTAATGTCGTATTAAAGTATTTAAGTTGTTATATAAAACTTAAATATTTATTATAATATCTGAAACTTTAATTACTACAAATTGAACCAATTATGCCAATAATTAGGTATGCAATTAATATATAGACAGTATATAGCAAGACTATATATCATTATGAAGGTTTCAAACGTAGTAGAGAATAATGCAGAGATTAAGTTTGTTCTAAGTGGTGTAGATTGTACAATTGCAAATGGTCTTCGTAGAACCATTCTATCAGATATTCCGTGTGTGGTAATGAAGGCATTTCCACACGATCAGTGCAATGTCAACATAACAATAAATACATCTAAATTTAACAACGAGATTATTAAACAAAGACTTGCATGTATTCCGGTGCATATCGAAGATCTTGAAACCCCCATCGATCAACTTGAACTTGAGGTTGATGTTGAAAATAAAACAGAAGATGTAATGTATGTTACTACACAAGATATTAAAATTCGAAATAACAAAACTCAAACATATCTAAGTGATGATGATAGTCGTGACATATTTCCGCCTAATCCTATGACCGGATACTATATTGATATTATTCGCCTTCGCCCTCGTCTTACCCCCACATCACATGGAGAACGTATTGTATTCACCTCAAGCCTATCTATCGCAACTGTTGATGATAACAGTATGTATAATATGGTTTCAACATGTTGTTATGGAAATACCCAAGATGATGTCAAGGTAAATGAACAATATAAAATAAAAGAACAAGAGTTGAAAGATTCGGGAGTAAAAGGAGAAAATCTTGAACTAACCATGAAAGACTGGAAAATTCTTGACGCACAGAGATACTTTATTCCAAATAGTTTCGATTTCACTGTAAAAACTGTTGGGGTCTATACATGTAAGGAAATTCTTAAGATTGCGTGCGAACGTCTAATCCGGAAGGCAAAAATAATTAAGTCTATTATTGAAACACCTAATAAAAATGCAACTGTTGGATCATCCGAAGATCAACAGAATATGAAAGATGTTGACATTCAGACAACAACAAGCACTGTTCAGAATGGTTATGATGTTATCATTCATGACGAAGATTATACACTTGGAACGATCTTACAATATTTGTTGTATTCCGCACATTATGACGGAGACAAACAATTAACATTCTGTGGATTTAAAAAGTTCCACCCTCATCATACATATATAATGGTTAGGCTTGGATACCGTAAACCAACCGAGAAGTCGGTTGTTGCAGCACACCTTATTGAATCATTAAACAACATGGTTAGTGTCTATGAAAACATGATGACCATGTTTTAAATAAAAAAATATAATTGTAAAAAATATATTGATGTAAATATTTTTATTTTACATTTGCATCAATAAGTAGTTAGTTATTATAACGCTGTTACATTAATTGTTTGAAATAGTAAACAAGGTTGAATATAGGAGAGGGACGTCCATATTGTTTACGTATGTCATTACATCTTTCATATCAATTGATTTCTCTTTATTGCGGTCAGCGTATATCTTATGGATACTGAACATGTGTGTCCTTACATTAGACGGATAAGTGTTAAGTGGTTTTGTTTTTTTCATATAACATTCGATATACATCGCAAATAAGAAATGAGTATAGTCACACAATAAATTATGATAATAGTTAAATAGATCTTTGTGTTCTGGGAAATATTCGAGATATTTTTTTAGAAGTTTTTCAGAACGTAGATTTAAATACATATATCTCATGTCAGCATAGTTGCATTTCATGTGTGTCATGATGTGTGTATATAGTTTAGATACTACTCTTGTTCTAGTTCCCGTTTCGGTATCTCTTATGATATAACCTTTTGGAATAGAAGGATCGTTATCGAGCTTATCTAAACTTGACATCATGTCTGCATACGCATCAAACGAGAATTGTTTGGGAGTTTTCACACCGCTATCTTTAAACGGTTCTTTGTCAATTGTATTATTTCTGTTAACTACAGTAATGGCATATGACAGGTTCTCATTGTCAATAATATTTTCTATAGCGTATACGTCAATTAGGTAAAGCTGTGGCGTAGATGTCTTAGTAATAATACGATTATTCGGGTGACACAATACAAAACTATATACATTCGAGTTGTCTAGACTTTCTATGTTTAGATTACATGTGTTGACTGCATCATAGAACATAGAACGAAATGTAGGTTGTATATCATTCGGAGTATATGTGTAATAAAAGTTATTTGCACCTATCTTTCTTCTTGTCATAATGTCCCAATCATTTATTTGTTCATCCCAAAACAATGATACCATTGTTCCGTCGATAAACTCTTCTACTTGTAACTTTTGAATATCTACAAATATGTCACTAAAAACTTCATATGGTTGCGATTTTGGAGGCGAGAATGAGATCATTTTATTTTCATTTGTGAACAATACAGATTTTAGTACTCCCACTGTTCCAATCATTGGAAGTGTCATCTTTTCTTGGTTATAATTTACAAGTTTATAATTTGTATAGTTAGTAGTTGTCTCCTCATTATCTTCTTGTTGGGTGTTTGGACATCTCATCACGTTAATATTTTTTACGTTAACTGGAATATTTTTTGCATTACCTGGAATATTTATTTCATTAGATGAAGTAGACGTGTCTTCAATATTCTGTAACTTTTCAAGTAAGTGTTTGAATACAGGCGAGGTGTCGTTAGAAATTGTGTATGTTGCTGGCATGAGTTATTATTATAAACTATAGTATGTGTACACTACGGGTTATTCTTCTAAGTATTTTGGATATATGTTATCTGGTCTCTCTGTAGTATAAGAACACTGAAACTCGAGTTAATTGAATACAATATGAATTAGGAATACGGTAAATAATATTATTCTATTATAAATATAGGAATAATAACAATGACTGAAGTATTAAGTATAGCTAGTGATAATGTTTCCGTCACACCTCCTGATAAGATAGAAGGTGATACTTCTAAGATGCAATTGAAATTATCCGATATTATTTTTATTATGTCTCCGGACAATGAAGTATTCCATAATAAAACATTTTTTGTTGACTATATTGATAAAAAATATGCAATGATTGTAGATATAGATACATCAAAAACACATAAATTACGTATACACACCACCGGAAGTATTGGGGATGGGACAATACAAACAATCCGTGTTTTAAAAAGAAACCCAGAAGACGGATATGCTCGACAATATGGACTTCTTCCTGGCACATGGCTAAACATATATTTTAACGGCGATACACCATTTGTTATTACAGCAGAAATCACTAACTTATCCGAAGATATGATAGAGCTTACTAGTTATCCTGATAATGAGGTTTTATACATAGATTTTGGATACAAAGGTATCCCACAAGATTTACCAATTAACCGTTTCGAAATAAGAAATGCGCCGGAAAATAAACCCGATCTTGATAACGAAGAAGAACTTGATAACCAGGGTATCGACGATGAGGAATATGACGAAGATCAACACGATGATGTTCAATATGACGAAGACGATGCCCATAGAGATGACGAACCTTTAGAGGAGTTGGGAGAACCACTTTCTCCTTTTGGTAGACAAGATACGTTAGAGGATGATAAGGTTCGTAATAAAAGAATGAGTAGACCAGAAAATATTATTCAACAATATATTATTTCAGCAGATGAACGCATGCTAGGTGAGTTTTTAGATCCGGTAACAACACAAAAAAGGAAATCTGTTTCACAAGAGAGATACGATATTCAGCTACAAGTAGATGATCTGCTAGATGATATGATAATGAAAAATACAAAGAATGGAGATATATCACCCGATAGTATGCTAAGATTGAAAATAGAATCATCTCGATTTTTAGAGTTGAGAGACAAGTTTTCAGTAAAAGACGAATATGGTAATGTTTTGAAAGCTAAGTTTCACAAAGCTGAATGGAAACCACTTGTTAACATGTTGGAAAATATGTCACATCCTGTAAAATGGATCATTCCTGTTGTAAAAACTATAAAAAGACTCGAAATCGATGGTGTGGAAGATCCTAACGTTGTTGATGTAGAATTTCAAAATAAGATTGTTGATGAGTTGTCTAGATTAAAAGATGTTTATGATAAAGGCGGAAGTGGTGAGCTTATTAATCATTATAAAAAGTTTATTGATGGTATATCCAGAATATTCCAATCTTCTATAGAAGCAGATATTGAAGATAAAGATGTGATTGTCTCGTTTGATGCACGCAATAACACAAATGCGCTGGTTGATAATCTTGGAAATTTTAAGTCTAGTTCGTGGGGAAGAACAAATCGTTATAATAACACTCAATTAATAAACGAATGCAGATTGGATAAGTATCAATATCAAGAACCTTATACATTCTTAGGAGATAGAGACGACAATATGGACAAAACTGATAGAACACCTCGCGAAATGTCTGGAGTGAAAGAACTAATGGCAATTAAATCCATTGTTACTCTTCCATATTCAGTATCTAAGTTTTCAAGTTATGATTTACCATCTAGTAACCTGTCTGATAAAATCGGAAGAGAGAATGCATTAATACTTTATCACAAGTTGTTATCAAAAAGGTCAAAGATCCATCGTATTAGTATCGACAATTTTAAAACAGGTGCAGCATATAACATGTCAAATTATACCACCCCAAATATGTATCAGTTAAACATTCCAAAAGAAATGACAGATGAAATGTCTTCTTCTGAGGTGTATCTATCTTATATAAACTCTATTATACCCAAGACCAGAAAGATACTGGACATGGTTGCACCATACACGCAACACGCAACAAGTTTAAACGAATATTTAACTTCATTGCAGCAATATTTTATTGAAAAAGATGATATAACGTTCTCTCATTATGATACCATCAGTGGAATTGTTCGAGGAAACATAAAACAGTATATTGAAGAATATACAAGTCGTCTCAAAGAGTTTCGAAAATTAAAGGGGTTGAGGAACACCGTTAGTTATAACAACAACAAAATCAAGTCTTTGATTGACGAAGCAATGCAACGTGATATATTTGAAAAATACAACAAGGCAAATAATAACTATTCAAATAGTGAATACTTATCTCGTATTATTCAGATCGACGGCGGTCGTCTTTTTTACGACGGCGTGACAAAAAAGATCATTGATTCGTTAATGCATAGTGATATGCATAATACACTACAATCACTGTATCAAGATGATAAAAAAGAACAATCAAATGATGAAGTCGATAAATGTAAAGTATATATCATGACAAAACAATATCTTACAAAAGCGGAAGCTGTTGCAGATAATGGTATGGAAATATATTATGACAAGAAATATGATACTACAAACTACAGCCTTCTTATTCAAAAAAACGAACCTTACGCAAATGTGGTTGAAAAGTTTTCTGCTGAACATACTCGTATGACACCTGACGATTTTTTTGATCTTATTCGTGAAAAAGTGGTTGCCGCTGTTCCAAATGGCACACCTGATATTGATTACTTAACCGAGACGTTAATAAGAGGTAAAAGAAGAGTTCGTGACGGAGACTATGCAATGTTATTTGATACGACAACTGACGAACAGTTTTTTTACATTCGTAAAAATAATGTTTGGAAAAAAGACGACAATATCAATAACACCACTCAGTTTGTTACAACATCGACAGATTGTAATTTACAAAAAGAATGTATATCACTTGTTCAAGCCGGACTTGATGCACAATGTAGCACAAGGGATACAAGTAGAAAAGACATACGCAATAATACATTGAAAACCCTTGTTGGATTACTTGATGCTCAATATTTTGCAACTAAAGATGAACTTATTCGTTATATTGATAATAAATACAACCGTGATTATGTAAATATTGATGTGATAAAGTCGAAACGTATTAATGATTTATGTAAATACGATGAGTATCAATACAAAGAAGGATTAAAAGTCATGAATACTGTAAATGAAATGGTAAAATCACCACATATTCCCTTATTGGATAGTATATTAAAACAGATTGACAACGGAAAAAAATATGCTGATCTTGTTTATTTTATAAATAACTATACGGAAGAACACACCAATCAAGAATTAGAACATGGTGATCCAAAAGAAATGTTGTATTGTAAAAACACGAAAATCCCGTTACTTCCATTGTACTATCGAACTCTTGCAAGTGCATGGTTAATGGACGACGGCGATTTTGCAAAACCCACATTCATGAACGCCCTTGATACTATAGTTAGAAAATACGGGAAAGAGAGTAATGATGGAGAAGCTTGGGTAGATATAAATAGCGGAAGAGAGATAATCAAAAAAGCATTTGATACTGACGAAGGATATAATAACGATGGCAGAAAAAATGTAAGCAGAGAGGTAGTTAATGAAGATTTTGAAAGTAAGTATAGTTCACATATTGAAAAAGTTACACAACTAAAAAAATTATACAATAGCCCAGAAACACGTATTATGTTTAATGTGGTGGTCACATTATCAAATGTAATGAGTATACAGACTGCTAACTTAGTAGAATTTATTGTATCATTGGCATCATCTATACTACAAAAACCAGACGTTCTTCCATCAGAAAGTGAATACAGAGAACAGGTTAAGCAAAATGCAAAGGACGGAGAAAAGTCTATTCCTTATAAATATTTGTATGACCACACCATTTTATATTTAACAATTTGTGCATTTTTGATAGGTATTCAAACCTCTATACCAGGAATTGTCACAAAAAAGACGTATCCAGGTTGCATTCGTTCTTTTTCCGGATATCCATTTGATAACTCTGGTGATCACAGTAGTGTAGAATATCTTGCATGTGTTGTTAAAGGAACTGCATCATCTAGTGGTGTATGGAAAGTTATACAACGAAAAGATGTTAAGTCAATAACTAAAACCATCGTGAAGACAATAGAACAATACTATAAAGATGATATTCGTGTGAAACAAAAAATACACGACAAAGTTGCTTATCTTCTCGATCATCCAGATGAGCATGTTCCCGAAACCTTGAGTATATCGAAATGGTTAACATTCCTCCCCCCCGTAACAGAAATTAACACATCTAAGTTAGAAAATATCACAGAGGAATATAGAAAATTATTTATTAGTGATTTAAAGGTAGGAAGTCCATCCCAATGGAAGAAGTTAGGAGTTATAGAGGGAAAGCTTATTTATTTCTCTCTTTACCCACAGAGTTCTATTTCTAAGTTTTTGACAAATGAAGTAACATCAACTGATAGAGAAACTGTTATAAGTAAAGGAAAACTCATACCGTTGTTTGCGAATGGACTGGGCGCATCCTATGGGCAGATAGAAACATTTTCAAAATCAGACTGTGAAATCGACGCATCTATTAAAGTTGTTCAAGTCCTTGAAAAAATTGTTCGTGACAACAAGTTATTAGGAAAAGCAAAAATGATGTCATGCACGGTTGACTCAAAGAATGTATATCCTCCACTTAGGAAAACTTTTAGTGAAGAAACCATTTACCTATCATTTATTAATATATGTGGGTTTTCTAGCCCAAATGTTGAACTTGATAAAGAGATCCTTCCTATATGTGGGGACAAACCAGATAGTTTTAATAAATCTGATGAACTTTCGGAAAAAATACGTAAACTAAAACAGGATAATCATGTATATGATAGCAATCAACTTGAACGATTGCTCAAAGTAAGTGGTTTAAAAAACACTGTAGGTGTCAACATGAGAGATACAACTGTAACTCAATTAACACACGTTATGAATATAATTGAAAGTATTAGTTCAGATAGTAGTTATGGTGTGCTGAAGCGTCATCTAGAGATTATATTAGATAGTTATGATGTAAAAAGGGTTGGTGGAATATCAGAAGAAATACGAAGTCTTCGTAATTACCTTGGCGAGAGAAACGGTATCCTAATTGATAAGGTAGGAGGATTTATAGAAGACAATATTTCATTAGATCCGAGGGAGGTTAGGAATATGATGGTATTGCTGAAAAGTATTACATCATGGAGTGCAGGAGAAAAAAATATCGAAGCGATACAAATATCACAGTATAATTGTTTTGAGTTTGTCAAAAGATATATTACCAATATGACACATATATTCCCGGAAATGATAACGAATAAAGTTTCACATCAGGAAGCTTGGTCAAGATCTAAAGACGCCGAGAAGCGTTTAGGTCTATCTGCCCTCGCAACAAATACAATCAATGAAGGTAACTATTCTTATTATAAGCATCTTGAAAAGTTCTATAATAATTCGGTATTGAAACATGTTTTGAATAAAATAAGAGATGAGTGTGAACCTCTCATGAAACTTGTAAAACATACACCATATTTTTCAAACATCGAAGTTGAAGATACCACTGTATCCTCTGTATTAGACAGGGATACGTGTAAACTATTATTTCAACATTACATGTTAAATGCTTTAGAAATGTATGTTGATTTAACTGAAAATAAAGACATGATTAACACGGCACTTACTAAAAACTATGGTTCCGATGAACTTGATAGAATCGAAGATGCAGTCATCCCCGAGGTTGATCCTAACATGTTAGAAAGTGATATGGAAACATTAAAGGCTGAAACCGCAAGACTTTTATATGGATACTTGATTACAATGAAAAACCACCGTGATGCGATTGACATAACATATATGCAAATATCAAACACAAACTTCCATACTAGAGAATCAGAAAAACAGATGATAACTACAAGATTAGAAGAACTGGAAGAACAGGATCAACTTGATCTAGATAATATTATGAAGGTAATGAAATTGGGCGTTTGGAACAAGGGGTTAGCAAAAGGTTTAAAAACGTTCGTTAAGGAAACATACGACGAAGAGAGAAGTTTTAGAGAAAAAATGCAAGAAGTAGAGAAGAATGTAAAAAAGAAATATCAAGGTTCTGTAACAGATGAGAACTACGAACAATTAAAAGATGATTATTTAGACGAGATGGATAGAGAAATGGATCAAGAAGATGAAGAAAATGACTTGTCAAGATTTAAAGGTGATGATGAAAACGGGGACCATGATGGACATGAAGAGGAGGATTCCGGATATCTTGATTAATAAGTAAATTAGCTTGTGTATATTATCATTTTTGTTTATATAGATAATATATACGATGGTCAGAAAAGAAATATTACAAAATCCAGCATACTATTCCATAGTATTGTTTGTTGGGTTCTTTTTCATAATTGTTTATGGATTTCCTAGTTTAGTGTTTGAAGACGATGGTAGTATACGACAGTTTGGTATAGGATTTAGAAAAAAAACAGTTTTTCCTATGTGGATGCTAGCAATATTTCTAGGTATTATAAGTTACTTACTTGTCCAGATGTATTGTTTGAGACCAAAATTAATGTTCTAAATATACATCAGAAAGGTAATAAAACTACACAATTATTTTTGTATAACCACAGGTTGATTATACAAAAATGGAATAAAACGTCCCAGTATATATTTTTGAAAGTAAACTTATTTAACCCTTGTAGACAACAGATTTGTCTTTATTCTCTTGGTCATCTTTCTCTCTCTGGTGTTTATCAAACTCTTCCTCTTTTTCTTTTATATCAGTTAGCGTGGTAACACATTCTTGTTTCATTAGCATTGTCTTAACAATAACAAGAAGTAATAACATAGTATACAAGTACCAACAACACTCTCCAATATTATCACGTAAAATAACTTGTTCTAAAAGTTCAGATTTAAGTGGAGCATTTGCAACACCCCTCATTTCGGGCTTCATTACTGGAATCATCATATTCCACATGTCCTCGAAGTTTTCAGGTGTAAACTGATTGATCATTATGCTGGTGTTTCCAACTAGTTTCAGAACTGCATCAGATGCTTTCTCAAGTATGTTTGCATTTTCTTCCTCAGAACCTTGGACGTCTTTTAGAGGTCTGTCTACTTGTGTATTTCCAAGAAGTTTAATTAAAATTTTATTAGATGCACGATACACTGCGTAATATCCAATTACATTCGAAAATGCCCCTTTAAACCCTGGAAATATGATTAACACTAACATAAGCGCTCCAAAAATTAATAACCAAGGCACAAATGTACTTATAAAAACCTTTCCAATATTGTTGGATAATGAACCACCGCATTTATTCTGAAACCCCATTAGGTTAACGGCCATGTGTACTAGAAAAAGAACCATGAACAACACAATCATCATAATATATTTTTGTTTTTGAAACTTTGCAAAAGTTTCTACATTGCTCATAATTTCTACATTTAGAACTGGTTTCAAAAACATATAATAGAGAATAATCACTACAATTGACAATAACATTACAAATATAGAATTATCTTGTGATTTTGGTTCCGCCATTTCTGTGTATGTATATGTAATGTGTATAAATTATTATGATATTATAAAAGTAATTATTATGGATATAGAGTTTACTAAACCAAGTTTAGTCGAACCTGGCACAAAATATTTTTTAAATGAGACATTGTTAAGATGTGCAAAATTTAAAAAAGAATATTACAATGACATGTTTAACATTATAGGAATTGTAGTTATTATTATATCATCAGCCGGTATTTTATATTATAAATACAAAGGAAAGCCTACTCCTGCAGAAAAAATGCTAAAAGAAAGAGACAGAAAACATTATATATTATCAAGAATCAAAAATTATCAAGATGCAAAAAGACTTGAAAGCCAAACACTTATTTCCGGTCTTCCTTCATGGGAAAATGATTATAATGAATTATAATTAAGTTTGATTGGAGATAAATACATTTATAAAAATATATTGTTATATTAACATACATGGTTACTTCTACAAATAATAACAGTTTCGGCGAAGAACTATACCGAGAAGTATTAGATTTCAATGAAAAGCTAAATAAATACTATGAATTAAAATCTATATATGAACAAACAATTCAAGACAAAAAAAAGAAAATTAAGAAAAACGGAATAGCTTTAAGATGGTCTAAAAAAGAGTTAGCGGATGCATTTCAAAAATATTCTCCCAAATGTGTAAGTTGTTCACGTGACGTAGGAACCGTATTTGATAAAAAGAAAAAAGAGAAGGTTTACCATTTGACCGCAACTTGTGGTAGTAATGATCAACCATGTCAATTAAACATTGATCTAAAAATGGGCGATATCATGGATATGTACAAGATGAAAAAGACAAATGAAAAATTAATTAAACAATATATTGATGAGATCATTATTATAAAAAATGATGAATTATTCGGGTTTATCAATGAAGACACTGCAGTTGAAAAATGGAAAGCTGTAAATGAAAAGTTAGATGAAGAAATTGACGAATATAGAGAAATACTGACAACATATCTTCAAAAATTAAATAATTCCGAGAACACGCAGCGCATAACAGAACTAAACAAACAATTATCTGAACTAGTTATCACTAGTAAAAAAAATGTATCAAGCTTTCATTCAAGTGGAAATAGTAAGTTTATTCGTGAAACCGCAGAGGTGTATGTAAATGAAATAATCCCTATTGTTACGGAACTGAACTCATTACAATATAAAAAAATGACAATGGACCACGACAAAGAAACTAAAGAACATCGACTTATTCAAAAAATTATTATGAAAGATACGTTTCATCTGCATGGAGATGCAGAAGTTATTAGTTTTGAAATGGGAAAACAGATACAACATAAGACACAGACTAATATTGGTGAACCCGAGGAAGAGTTTAGCCAAGGACCATTGACGGATAATATTGTAGATATGTCTATGCGAAACGCATCAGAAAGTGATGATGAACCGCAAGTAGATGAAGAAGATGACCAAGAAAAACAACCAGACCAACCTCCAACTCAAGTTCCATTAAGTTCCATTAAATTAGACGAAGATCCGGATGAAAGTGACGTAGAAAGTGATGCTGACAGTGTAATTAGTGACGCATCAAGTGATGATAATGAACCACTCCCTCCTATTAAAATAGGAATGTCACTAGATAGTTCATCGAGTGACGGAAGCATACCTCCGCCTCCACTTTATGAAGATTCTGAAGAATCAAAATAATAAAACCAAAAAATCTTATTTTCTAATTATACATATATAGACTGGTATAGGTATAATTATAATCAAATGGCATACAAAAAAACAATGAAAGTAGGATCTAAAACGGTAACTACAAGAAAGAAAGTGATGAAAAAAAGGAAACTAACCAATAAACGAAAAAGAGTAAGTAAATCAACGTCTAGAAAGAGTAATAAAGTAATCAGAAAGATGAGATCATCTAGTTATAAAAACAAAAAGAAACGCAGGAGCTTTAAAAAACATAAAGGAGGGTCGGAGCCTCCCTTTAACAGTGATATAGAATCCATACCGCTTCTTATTGATAATGATGTTTCTCTTACAGAAAGTCAGGTTGATGACTTAGAACTTGAATTAGCGGATAATTCATGGGCAACCACTACACCAGATCAAAGTATGGAATCAAGTTTTAACGAAGTCAACACTACACCAGATCAAAGTATGGAATCAAGTTTTAACGAAGGCAACACTACAATGGAAGATTATAGCGACGATGAGGACGAGGAAGATGATGTATTAAATACCGCATTTGTATGAAGATGACAATTAATATAGTCAATATAAATTAACATATATCAACAAATATACTATTTGATATATATTAAATGATAATATTTCGTTCATTTATCTACACGATAATGATACCATATACAACCTAATGTGTTTGTAGCAGGATTATTAGATGATTAGAGATTAGAATTATCATCATTGCATCGTACTGGATACTGGTATCTTACGTACTCCTGTTCCAAGTAAAGTATGATCACTTGGGGATTTCATGTATTCAGGCGTAACAACATCTTGTTTTTCTCTTGTCCTAGTAGTTGAATTATAGTAATCAGTTTCCCGCCCAGTTACATCTAAAATAACACCTTTTCCATCAGGATGATATTGGAATAATTTTAACGTGGATTGTGTANTAGTAGTAGGGAAACTTTGTGGAACGTAAAAGTATACGGATTGAGTGGTATACCCATTATCCAGCATAGTATCCTCATCAATCCATATACCAGAAGACCCGTTTTCTATATTAAAAATGTTTGTCGCAAAGTTGGTTTCAAGTCCAGTTGCAGGTTTAACCGTTGCAAATGATACATACCAGTTTACATTGTCAGCAAGGGCATCGTGAAATGAACCTCGAATTGTATATTCAATACTAAAATATACACTCGTTGTATTAACCTTCATATTTCTTATAAGTTTATAACCTACAAAGTCAGATGATACTTTAATGCCTGGTATATTGAAAGCATAACTAATGTACCCTATAAACCCCTGAGGTTTTGTAGTATTCCCTCGAAATTCATTATATCCATAACCAAAATAATTTCTTTCCATAGTTTCCCAAGGCTCTTTTCCTGGAGGAGGAATACCATCCATAACCAAATTATTATCAAGTCGTATTCCGCGTAAACCATAAGCAGGATCATTAAATAAGAATTGGTTAATATCCATACTAAGCTTTGTTTCGGGCATCATATAACCAACTATTGCCCACGCAAACCGTTTACTAAGACCCATTACAAATGTTTCCTCAACACTAATTACATTTACCCCAATAGGTATTGACGTTCCCTGCAGAGTTGATCCATTTGCTAGTGTATACGTGTTATTATAGTTGAACCCCAAAACTCCCGCATTTGTAATTTTCTGGGCATCAGTTAAGTCTCCATTAAACCACTCGCCTGTAAATGTAGATTTTGCAATATAAGTTTTCGTAATTGTGTCACTGGCTCTATAAGTGTCAACTTCATATGTGATTGCAACCCCATTTCCATTGCTATCAGTTATCGTGCCATTAACTGTATGTACTTTTGTCATATGATGATAGAATACTTGCTGAGTTGTATTTAGTAAACTTGCAATTTTTCTCCATCCATCTGACTGTACTCCGCCAGGATTAGTTGAAGTCAGACCAACAGATCCCACTCCACCGTTCGCAGAGGCTCCACCTGCTTCATTAAAGGTCATTGTAAATCCGGGATATGCAAACAACTCAGTCCGTGCATCTAACACCTCAACTGTTGTCATATTTGTAAGACCTATTAGTTTAATAAACTTAAACGAACCAAAGGTTTTCATTTCAATATCATTACCATTCATTCTAAAATCAACTTTATCTGGTGTATACATAGTTGCAATACGGTACTCGGCTGATCCCGTAATACTTGCATCACTATTCCATTTCATGGTTCCTTGAAGCCATGATTTTGATGCAGATGATATAAAATCATCAAGAGTTGCACCATTCAATGTTGAGATTAGTGGAGATTTTCCATATGTATATGTATTTGCCTTATTAAGCTGAACACCTGTTTCCTTAAATCCAATGGCAACTTTATCTCTATTTGCTGATGTAGGACCATTATATGAATATGCATTTAACCATGCAATATAGTTTGCAAGAAGTTCTTTATCTGTCTCTGTAAGTGAAATGTTATTCCATGAAGTTCCCACCTCATCTCCTGACATTGGAGCATAAAGTTTATTGTTATCATTCGGATCAACATCAAACCAGTTTGATAGATATTCAATATAATACGGGGTTAGTGTATTATTCTCGGGTTTTACCGTTATGCTGTTATATCCTGTGATTATAAAGCTATGTTTTGTAATACCACTGCGATATTTACCCTTTTCTATCGAATAAGCTTGAACCACAACTTCTCCACCTGAATAGTTTGCTTGATGAATACGTAATGTAACGTATACATGTTGTCCATCTTGTCGCCTATCAATGAACTCATTGGTAGTTATCCAATTATCCGTTGTCCAGTAATGAACTGTTTGTTCAGGATCTGATTTAGATCCTAAAATAAACTCAATTGGACCCTTTAAACCATTTGTTAATGACGACGCGGTAGTTGTCCTAGATTGTTCGGTGGTTATTGCATAATAATAAGCTGTTTTTGTCATATTTCTAATATCTAAATTATCAATATCAATGTCATATCGAGTTTCAACAGGATCTATTACATTATAAAACTTGTCCATAAAAACAGGAGGTGAGGTTTTTTGGTCAGAGTAGGAGTTTTCCTTGTTATTGCAGCGATTGTCAGCCGGAGTAATATTGCTTTTATATGGCGTAGGACAAGAATCATCAACCTTGCCATAGCAAGCATATCCAAACTTGTCTAAACACCCAGTTCTTTTATAGATTGCATTTCTTGTGAAATCATTTAACATAGTAGCTTTCGTGTTATACAACCGATTGTATCTTAGCTTACTATCTTTATTATAGTCGACGATTGATGACATAATATAGTATATACTAACAAAATATATACATACATAAAACATGTGGTTGTTTTATGTATTATAAAATATGACTATATTCGTCATTATGAATGTTAGGTGCGAGGTAAAACATCATTTCTCTTCAGTATCGCCAATTGTGAAGACAAACATAATTGGAAAGTTTACTATACATACAAATTAGCTAGCAAACGCTAGTCCACAATTTCCTGAAGCAAAATGTATTACATTATACATTTCTTGGAAAATAGTTAAATCATAGTTATAGTCATATAGTCTCCAAGTTGGCTTGTTAATACCAACAAACTCTCCAGTATCTGGATCACAAATAGCCAATGATTGAGCATAAGGATCAAGTGGTGGAACAGTAGCGTTGAGTTCTAGTTCTATTTTTGAAACATTTGTTAAGTTTGCTGCACCTGATGGTTGCGTTTGAAATATAGTGTCGTTCGATGAAAACATGTAACAATATAATCCATCTTCTGCACCCGATCCTGTCTTAGTATATTTTTCTAAATAGTTAAATGTAGATTCAGGTAACAAGTTTTCACGATAGTTTCCGTCAAATAATATTGCTGCTGTCTCCAATATTTTCTTCTGGTTTTCTGGTCTGTAATCGCCGGTAATATGCCACCCTGTCATGTTTCCATTTGCATTTACTCCTGGACCTACGTATAGTTGTTCCATTACATCACTATTGGCATGTTTTCTATAAATACGATGGGTGGTGTTAGATGACGTGTATTGTGTTTCACTGGATGCTCTGTATATTTCGTATGGCATATAATTGTAAGGCCAGTTTGTTTTATTTGACCATTCGTTTCGCATAAAAACATCACTACGTTTAAAGAAAAACATAATGTTTGGTATTAAACCTAACGTGTCTAGTGTAATTTTTACAGAACCGGCAACATCTTTTATGTTATACTCCTTTACTTGCTTAATTAAATATTTTTGTTCTCGTTGAGAAAACACTCTTCTTTCTTCATCAGATAAGAAACCATATGTACACATTAAATGGACATCAGCATTCCACAGTGTTCTTTTATCATCATATGAATCGGTGGTTATTTCTACATCTGGGGGAGTTTGTAAAAATCGGTAGAACTGCATGTGTGATTGATTAAAATTAGGTGCAACATACGGATAGTTATTTAAATTATCTACTACATCACGAATTTTAAATAGTTGCTGTATTGGTCGAAATGTTACATGAACGAATAATTCATTATATTGAAGACTTGCAAGAGGAACTGCGTTCTGGGTTTTTAGTGAAAACCATGCATTAAGAGGAATAACAAGTTGTCTTCCTCTAATAGACGGTTCCGACCCATTTTCACCATCTGTATAAAATGCATTAGGATATGTATTTACTCTTGAACCAGTATTAGCAGGATTGTTCATTTCTGGAACATGTCCAATCATTCTATAGAACAAGTCTTGTTTCTCTTTTGGGAAGTCACGTTGAACAACAGATAAAATATATTCCCCCGAATATTCTTGTAATGTATAATTACCACAAGTAATACTCACACGTTCGATCATCATAGCTCCTAAGTAATCAATCCACTTAAACTCATATGGAACCCATCTTCCAGTGTTTTCGGTTATATCTGTGCTATCCGTAACCGGAGGCATAATCGGAGACCAAATACTTGGCATATTTACAGACACATAAGCATCCATAAGAAGATCTGCATGTCTGGGTATTTTAAATGACATTTTGGATTGTTCGTTTAATCGAAGAGTTCTAGCACCATCAAAGTCAACCCTGAACTTTTGCATGGAAAAATCCGTATGTTTGCTGTACGTTGACTTAAAAAATGATTTTGTCGGATTACCCGTTAAAATGTTTCCAGCTTTTCCTTTGGCTTTTAATTGCATTAGTCCACCTGGCATGTTGTGTAACTAACGTATTCTATAACTTACTATACCTAGAGATATTATTGTGATATGTTTAATAGGATTTTCAATAGATATTTTCTTTATCAACAAATAATGTTGATTAAATACATAAATACCCTCAAAAATAAATCTAGTTGTACTGTAATATGGACAGTTCGAAAAATAATGATATCGTAGGAGGAATGATAGATGGTATTAAAAATATAAAGGATAAGTATATCGTAATAGTTCTTACTATTATGATAGTAGGTATACTTGTATCGTTGACTGTATTCTATTACCGTATTTTTACATTAGAAGAGAGAAAATGTGATGAAAATGATGAAATGTATCCATCTATTAACTCACACATAAGATCTATTAACAATTCTTCAAATTTCAAGTTCATGTTTAGAGATTACTATATTAAGACTGCTGCGAACTGTTGCAGTACTGGAAATATTAAAAACAGCATGGTATCTACATGCACATTAAGAAATGTTATAAAAGACGGTGTTCGTGGACTTGATTTTGAGATTTATTCAGTAGATAACCAACCTGTAATTGGGACATCGACTGTCGATAAATATACAGTAAAAGAAGTCTATAACCGTGTCGAGTTTAAAGATGCTATGGGCGTTATTAATAACTATGCATTCTCTAGGGGAAGTTGTCCAAACCCAGAGGATCCTATTATTATTCATCTTCGTTTTATGAGTAAAAATCGTAAAATGTACGAAAATATGGCAGAAATATTAGAAGAGTATAAAAATAAATTATTGGGGCCAACATACGGCTTTGAAAATAATTATAAAAACTTTGGAGAAACACCTTTATTAACATTAAAGGGTAAGATTGTTATTGTTGTATGCAATGAGAATAGGTTTTACCGAGATGTAAAACCTTTCTATAAATACGTAAACGTTGCAAGTGGAGCAATGTTTATGAGGTACCTAACCAATGACAAGATGCGTAATGTTTCCAGCCTTGCAGACTTAATCAAATATAATAAGAAAAATATGACAATTGTTGTTCCTGATAGACAAGATGGTGCACCAAACCCGGGTAGTGTTGCATCTCGAAAAATGGGTATTCAGCTGTCAGCACTACAATACCAAAAAAATGATACATCACTTCAAGAGATGCGACAATTCTTCAATCGTGCAAATACCGCATTCGTATTAAAACCAGAAGAGTTAAGATATGTCCAGAGATATATTCATCCTCCAAAGAAACAAGACCCCAAGCTATCTTTTGCTACAAGAAATAACCACGCTCAAGGAATGAAGTTTGATGTTTAAACCAAATGTTTGTAATATATATTATTTTCATCTAATAGTATATACTACATAATTAATATTAGCGATGTCATTAAAACATCCAAAATGTGATAGTAAGATGACATATTCGGAATGTGAACTTACAATATTAAGAAGTGCGGTAGATAAAGCCGATGAACAGAAAGGAAAACGAATAGTAAACTCACATGAAGTGCAGAGTATGATTAAGATTGTAGAGAGTTTTTTAGAGAAAAAACGTCTAATTTGTTATGGTGGAACTGCAATTAACGCACTTCTTCCCAAGCAAGCACAGTTTTACAATAAAGAGACGGATCTAGCCGACTACGATTTCTTCAGTACTAGCCCTGTTGAAGATGCGAAGGAATTAGCCAATATATTCCGTAAAAATGGGTTTGACGAAGTAGAAGCAAAATCTGGTCAACATCATGGAACATATAAGGTTTTTGTTAATTTTATAGGCATGGCTGATATCACTTATCTACACAAAGATATTTATAAAGAGTTGCAAAAAGACGCAAAGAAGATAGATGGTATATACTACTGTCCACCTAATTATTTACGTATGTCTATGTACCTAGAACTTTCTCGACCAGAAGGAGATGTTGGTAGATGGGAAAAGGTTATGAAAAGGCTTTCGTTGTTAAATAAATATCATCCATTAACTGTAGACAATTGCAAGAAGGTTGATTTTCAGCGTGGACTTTCAAAAGAGGTTGAATATACCGAGGAAGATGTTAACAAAATATATAACACTGTCAGGAAAACACTAGTAAAGGAAGATGTTGTATTTTTTGGAGGATTTGCAATTTCTAGTTATCTAGAATACATGCCTCTTACTACAAGACGCAAAATTAAAAAGCTACCAGATTTTGATGTGTTTTCTGAATCTGCTGAAACAACCGCAAACATTGTTGCCGAACAAATAAAAGATAAGGGTATGAAAGGAGTGAAAGTAGTAAAGAAAGCGTGCGTAGGTGAAGTTATTTCAGCACATTACCAGGTTATAGTTGGAAACAGTGATACCGTTGCATTTATTTACGAGCCAATGGCATGCCATAGTTATAACAAAGTAAAAATTAATAAATTATCTGTAAAAATAGCAACCATTGATACTATGTTGAGCATGTACTTGGCATTTTTGTATTCAGGTAGAAATTATTATGACCTTAATCGTATACTGTGTATGTCAAACTTCTTATACAAAGTTCAAGAAAGAAATCGATTACAACAAAAAGGTGTGCTGAAAAGGTTCAGCATAGATTGTTATGGTTATCAAGAAACAATAGAAGACATGAGAGCTGAAAAAATGAAAATGTATGAAGAATTAAAGGTCAACAAAAGTTCAAAGGATTTTGAAGAATGGTTTTTAAAATATAGACCATCCGATAAAAAAGAGCCATCCGATAAAAAACAGAAAATAACGAAAACGCCGTCTAAGAAAAAAACAGTAAAAAAGAAGACAAGGGCTTCAAAAAAGAATAAGAAGAATAAAACAAAAAAGACAAAGTAAAACAATAATAAAATATACTAGACCTTATATAGTATATTTTACACACAATAATGCAAAATAAATAATCGATAAACATCTTCTATTACGACACGAAGAGCTTTTACGGTAAAAGATGATAGAATATTAGTACCCATATGTTTTGTCATATATAAGAGAATATACATAACATAACCACATACCACCATTAACAATTGTTTGAACTTATACTGAAGCGATACAAGTAGAGGCATTTGATCTTTAAAACAACACATTTTGGTAGGTGTTCCAGTCATGAAAAAGTTATGAATGTCAAGTGTTCCACTTAACACACGATGTGTGCTATTTGTTTCGTTTTTAACGTTAATAGTTGATGTAATTGTTCCTATATTTATCAGATTAATTAACGAAACGCATAACATCTTCCTATTTTTTTTATATTTAAAAAAATATGGCTGTTGTCCATCAATATACCTTCCATGTCTTGCAATATTTTTATCGACAATAAAAGGAATATATGTCGATCTTAAAATACATTCAAATACATCACTATTTGATTTATACGTGCATCGAACAACCTGTTTACAGTGTTTTACATCATAGTACGTAATAAATAGGCGTTTATTTAAAGATTTATATAAATCATCATCTGTAACATCTGAAATTATTTTAAGGATATCACCCATTGCATCAAACCGTCCACTGCGTTTAAATGTATATAAACCACACGAGTACAGTTCGTCCCACAAATCTAAGCGTCCTATAATATACAAAAGCCCTGCTATGGTACTAATACTACACCCAGAAATTCTATGTATTTTGATCATTCCTTTTGTCTCCATTTCTTGCAAAAAATAGAGTATGCCCGCAACGTATGATCCATTAAATGCCCCCCCTTCTATAATTAAATCCATATCAAGAGGTTTGTCTTTATGGAATAAATCTCTTGGCATAGTTTCCAACAGTTTCAATATATAATTTTTTATCATTCGTAATTTATATTATGTAAAATATCTATACTATAAATCTGTAAATTATTGTTGTTTCTTACGCCTAGTTTGGCGTTTTTTGTTACGTAGTTTTTTCTTTGTATCTCGCTTCTTTTTATTTTTATTTCTATTTTTTGATCCTCCTAAAAAGTTCTTACTATGATGTCCCCAGTCATTGTTAGTGTCATCTTCATCGTTAATCGTTGACATATAGTCTTCAATAGTCATGGGGGAACTATGTCGTCTCGCATTTTCCATGTCAGACAACGATCGTTGTTTAGATTGTCTTGGTATATTAACTGGGCTAAATACCCGTTCAGGTTGAGATGTATTTTGTTTTATATTATTACTTATATTTTCATATTCTATATCATATTTCTGATCAGGTACTACAACTGGTGAAACACGTATATTAGGGTTGTTCAACATAAAGTTGTGTAACTTGTCTTTATGACTTACGTTTTGTACAGTGATTATGCCGGGAAGAGGCCGAGGCCTAGAGTCAGGATTTTTTTTTGTTTTTGATGCCTTTACAGGTTTTGTAGGCATAATATACTTGTTAGTATAAAAACAGATAATATTATAGTAACAAGTCAATAGTTATATATTGTCGTTTTACGCATTTTTTACAACACGACGAAGAATAAATATGATTAGTGCAATAAGAATGCTGTTAAACAGAATACCATACGTATTTATATTGAAATCTTCCCCAAACAATCCTGGAATTAGACGACGTTCATATTTCTTAAATGATGGAAGTTGAAACAAAAAGTATATAATCATAGCAATAATTGGACTTTGTAACTCTTCATATATATCTTCTAATGCCATTTGTTTTCCAACTGTTGTCTCTTGTTCTCTGATAATATTTTCAACATTTTGGTAATCGTTAATGTAATCAGCATTATCGTTTTTTGGAATATAATTTGCAGTCACTTCTACATCAGCAGCTACTCTACTTTCATTGTTTGGAATGTCACGTGATGGTAACTCGGAACTCCTAGTCTTAGCAATTTTTTGTATACCAGATACAAGTTCAGCAATCGTCGACTGTGATAGTTCAATACCATTATTTTTATTTCCAGTTGGCACTTGTTGTTGCTGTGGGGACATATTTTGAATAACGTTGTTTTGCTCTGTAGCAGTTATCTGTATGTTCCCTCCTACACTTCCACCCCCTGCAGGATCCGTTGGTAAAGAAGAAATGTTTGTTGCAGAACTCATAGTATCTTATTAGATAGATTGTATGAAATATTTACGCACGACAACTAAATAAAATAGTATAACTACTTAATTATATTATTTTATCACTTTCTCGATTTCTGTTTTGTCTTGTTCGATTTTTTCCTTGATTTCCTTGATTTCCTTGATTTCATTGATTTCCTTTTTCCACCATTTGTTATACTATGAGAGTTCCGTATTCCTCTTGGATAATTAGACTGTATCCAATTTTGTGATATAGGCTCACGTGTCATTGGGTTTGTTGGATCTCTCAATATCCAATTACGAAGATTTTCTCTATCGTAACAATAATTTGTCTCTTCAGTTTTTACAGCATTTTCTATCGAAAGGGGGTGGTATGAAATTGGATCATATACACGTTTCTCGCATTTGTTATAATCTTCCTCTTTCATAACCGCTTCTGTATTGAACCCTTTTTGCTTTGCGGTGTCTCTATGATAACAATAATTTGTGCCGGTAGGATCTTTTACAGCATCTTCTCTATCAAGAGTTTCGCCTGTATCTGGATCGTACACTTCTTTTTCGCAAGTATCATACGTTTCGGGTGACATTATAGGTATAGGTATAGGTATAGGGGTATTTGACTGTTGTGGTGGTCGTACTTTATTAAGTATCATATCGCTATGACCGTAACGGACGGCTATATCATAAGCTGTAGTTCCGTCATTATTTCTGATTGTTATATCCGCTCCGTACGAGATAAGTGCGTCAACTATGGGTTCTACTTCGCCTATATATGGACTTCCTTGATGAGTTCCGAATATAGTCATAAGAGGCGTATATTCTTCATTATCTGCCGAATCAACTTCAAATGCACCCGTTCCTATTAAATTATCCGCAAGCTGATGTATTATCAGCAAACGGTTTCCTTGATTGGTTGCGACAATACCCATTGGGTCAAAAGATAATAAAATAGATAGGGCTGTTTGTTGTCTAACGTTTCTGAGTGATTTATCTGCATGGAAATTTAAAAGCATGTGTGTCATAATATGATTCGCTTTATAACATGCTAACATAAGTGACGTGTTTCCGTGTGGATCATCAGACGCATCTACATCTGCCCCATTTAATAATAAAAACTCAGCCATGTCTACATTATTATTTTCAACTGCAACCATTAATGGCGTGTAATCATCTTCGGGTCTAGTTGTGTTTACATCTATATTATCATTCAACCAATTATCATTAATCAACGTTTGAACTACTTCAATATTTCCATCTTCAACACCTAAAAATAACATTTGTTGTTGAGTATAAATATCATCAACACCTCCTTTTTTACTGTTCTTTGTTCTAGTTTTCTGTTTCTTTTTTGCATTTTTCTTGTTGTTTTTGGTTTTTGATTTTTTTATATTGGCCATTTAACAGTTTTATATTATTATATTATACACAGATTGTATTGTGTGATAATTGATTATTATATTTATAATTATTCAATACAAAATATAATAAATAATGTGTCTATGCTTCAACTGAACGCACTCCCTGTTTACATTTTACATTTTTTACTTTGAATGTATAACATTTGTCTCCCTGTTGAAAAACTTTGTCATCTACATCTTCTAAATTAGGGGCTTTAAAAATGAGGCAGTTGCGATCTTTACATACTACTCTAAACATAGTAGCTAATCCAAATCCTAATATGGCAGACATAATATGTTTTCCAGATTCTGTCTTAAAAAATTTTCCAAGATTCATTTTAAATCGAACTGTTATTGTTATATGAATATATATATTAACATATAATTATTCATACATATTTTATCATTGTATTGGATATGGTTGTATTTTTGAAGAATCGGTAGGGCATGTCGTCTCTTTTCCTGCATAAACATAACAATTATCCGCATTATCTTTGTATTGAACTCTCATCATATTATCTGGTGTTGGATAAACATATACTTCTTGCATGTCCGCACCCCATAAATATACAAGAAGAAGTCCAAGAGATAGACTTGTTAAAAATGTTTTTAATGATAAATGATCTGTAATCATTGTCCCTAATAATATATATCAATAATTTAATTTATACAATTATTCTGATACACTTAAAGTAACTCCTTCTTCGGTTTCTTGATTATTACTATCAACTTTATATTCGTCAATCTTCATGATACATGAAATAACATCATTGTTTTCTCCCTTAAGAGCATTTACAGCAGTTTCTTTATCACAACCAGTTTGGTCGACTATTGTCTGAATATCATCATCGGTTGGCTCAGAATTACTATGTGTACCATGTGGCGCAACAGGATCTGAATTAGATATATTAGGCTCCACGTTATTCATAAATTTGGAATTATCCTCATCATCAGCAAAATATTTTTCTATGTTAAGAATTGCTTTTTCAACATCATTCTTCTCATTTGCTAGTGCTTGAACTGCTGTAAGTTCATTACACCCTGTCTTATTCTTAACGGCGTCTATATCGTGTCCTTGAAGTGTTATAGTTGTAGGACTAGGCGGTGTAGGCTGTTGTTGATCATCACACTTGTGACTATCAATATTCATAATACAAGCAACCACATCACCTCCCTCTTTTCCTAATGCATTCATTGCTGTCGCTCTGTTACACTCCGTCTGCTCCATAATAGTCGTAATATCGTCTTCAGATAAGTTGGAACTTGGAGTAGTTGGCACATCATCACACTTGTGACTATCAATATTCATAATACACGAAACCACATCACCTCCCTCTTTTCCTAATGCATTTGTTGCAGTCGCACGATTGCATTCCGTCTGCTCCATAATGGTCTGAACGTCTTCTTCACTAACGTTTGCATGCTGTTGACCCCCAAGTGCTTTATTTAAATCAATCTGATTTGTTGGTTGTTGGTTATGTTGGTTAGTATACAAATGCTGCACCGAAGGATGAGGAGTAAACTCTAAATCACACTTAAAAGTAGTTGGAACCTTTTCTGTATCATTTATCTCAAGAACAAGAGACACCTCGTGATTTTTAATAAACCCAAATATGTTTTGAATGCTTTGATACTCAATATTGCACATGTTTTCGGATTGTACAACACGGAAAACGGGATTGCAAATACCAATGTTGCAGATAGGAGGCGCTTTGGATGTTTCATCCATCAACTTTTTATCTTCTTCGGTTAAAAGATGTTTGATTGCTTTCATTTTTTCAACAAGTTTTTTATTGACTTCAAATATACGAGCCATATCCTTACGCATAGTGTTAGTTTGTTGTTGAAGTTCTGCCTGAAATTGTTTAATATCATCTCTAGCCATTGTTTCACGTCGAAGTTCTTGTAATTCCTCCATTTGCTTTTGTCTACTTCCCTCAATAAGTTTGGTTTGATTTAACACTTCTGGTTTGTTCTTGATATCTCCGGGTTCATATGCGGAAAGTAACTCATCAATATCTTCCAAGAAAAACTTTTTGGCACTTTCTGATTTCATAATATGATTAACCGTAATGTTCATGTCTGGGTTACATGTAGGATTTGGTGCAAACTCTAACAACTTCTTCTTATCAAATGTGTTATGATTGTGTGAAAACACGAGAATAGACTTCAATGGATCAAGCTGGATAAAAGGAACGGTATACCCCTTTAAAAAATCTTTCTCTTCTGCCAATGCCTTGAAATCATCGTATTTTGTTTCTTTAAGAAGTTCGCGTTTAAATGCAAATGTACCTGCAGTAGCATGGTTCTGAGAGTAAGGACCAAATCTATACATTTGTTGTATATGTTTGAAGTATAAGAACAATACGGTTGATCCAGCTGCCATCACTTTTGGATCTGACATAAGTTTTTCAACGGCATGACTAACACGGTCAGGAGGGTAGTAATCATCGTCATCTTGGTATATAATAATATCTCCCTTACACTTTTCGTGCATGTAATTACGCTTTCGTCCTAGAACCATTTGATGTTCTTCTCTAAAGTATTTTACTCGAGGGATATCTTTCACCAAGTCTTCAATAGGGTCTGTTCCGTCATCTACAATAATCCATTCTAGTCTGTCTTTTGGGTAATCGTAGTTATTAAAACACTCAATTGCCATAGGAAAGAATGGTCGGCGATTATAGGTAGGTGTGCAAATACTTACAAAAGGTAGCAATTTGTTATCATTTGATGTAGAGTTACCTTTCTTTGTAGTTTTTTTGGTCGCCATTCGTTATAGAGATATATATTATGTTATTTTTAAGTAATTAACTTAAAAATAACATAAGTGTGGCAATTATTACATTAACCATAAAAAGTACCATTTATTTGGTTCTTCCTTTTTCTCAACTTTTACTTTTGGAGGTCTACACTCCTTTTTTGCCTCACCCGATCCCAACAAATATGTTGTAAACTTATCTTTATCTTTGATCTTATATGCTTGATATAGTTCAGTAAAATACCACATAACAATAATTGCAAATATTGTAACACCCATTGCATATGGTCCTAAGAAAGTATTCATATCTAAAATAAGATATATCGATACAATTATCAAAATAAAGTTTCTATACACCTTAATAAACTTCTTCAAGTGAGATAATAATGTGAAGCGTTTCGGCATAGCACCGAGAGGTTGTCCATTAACGACCCCTCCTTCGTCATCACTTGCATTTCCATCATCCTTGTCTTCATCACTTGAGTTTCCATCATCCTTGTCTTCATCACTTGAGTTTCCATCATCCTTGTCTTCCTCATCATCATCTGCACCTCCAGACATATTTTTACCTGGTTTACTTGTATTATTAACACTAAGTTTGAACTTATTTGCAGTTGTTTCGATTACTGCATCTATATCTTCTGTCGAAGAGTAAAAACGCAATAAAAAGAATGGGGTAAATGAGATGGACAACAACATAAACAATGAAAAGGTTGTGCAAGTAGGAACAATAATTGTAATTCCAAGAAACAAGATAAAGTAGATTAGTAAAGAGTACAATATGTTCCACCAACCGTCCCACATACCATATTCTCCTTTTTTCCAATCTGCTTGCTGTTCACCATTCACTTCAATAATTTCTTTTTCGAAGAAGAACATGTTAACCTTGGTATAAAATGAAATGAGACCTTTGATTGTAGCATATAATATAGATATAATATGGGCAATTAATATTACAATGGAACCAATGAAAAATATTGCAAGTTCTGGTAATATGGAATTAAATAGTCCTGTTATTGATGTGTATACTGATGTATAATTTTGTGCCATACCAGCAAATATTGTTCCCATATAATTACCAATTGCATTCGAATTAGCATCTTTGGTGAGTATTCTTATCACCTTAAATAGATAAGATTTATTTATAATATCTTGGTTATGCTTAACGGGGTAATATGCTTTGATAGATCTCATATCACCCGAGTTCGATTTATTTGAAATAAAGTCCAAATGCACCTCTTCAGGGACAAGAGGATCATCCGTATATGGTTCTGCTGTTATACAATCAGCAAAAAGCTTTGTCTGGGTTAATCTGAACTGCGTAATACTAAATACACCAATAAATATCACAATAAGAATATTTATGAGGTGGTTAATTGTTGCCAGTAAAAGATCCTTTATTTTGTCCCATATAGTCTTCTTCTTGGGTTTACTTTTTTTCTTATCATCTAACGTTTTCCTCGCCATTATAATATAATATTCACTACTATAATATAATATTATTTTAGTTTTGATTTATCGAAACATTAACTAACTAACTATTCGTTTATATCAATATCCATATCCGCACAGTCAAAATCAGTATCTCCACATGATGTATTCGTTTGTTCTGTCGAATGTTTGTCTAAATACCTAGTTATTCGGTTAATATCTAACTTGCTTATCTCATATGTATCAAAAAGAAGTGACAACTCTGTAACATCGTCTTTCTTCATAAAAGAACGAAAAAAAGCAAACATATCTTTCTTGTCCATACCTATTTTTTGACAAAGATTCTGTATAAAAACCGAATTATTATATTCGGTTGAATACTTTGTTAATACTTTTGTAAAACGGATCTCTGACAGCTCGGATCGATTGGTTGACGGAGTTTCTCTGTAATAATCGTGTAATAATTTACTATTGTAAAAAGTTTTGATTAAAGAACTCAACTCATTAAACTGCCAGATTTGTTTTTGAAATGTAATACGATCGATGTAATCTGCGAAACAGATGTTTTCTAAAAATCTTATATAAATATCAAACTTTTCATTGGAAGCTTTATTTTCATCTAACATATCAATGATATTTTCATGCCATAAAAGACCCACGATTGTTCGATCTGTTTCATTCATAATTTTTAGATGATCATTTAACACGTATGGCGTAGTGAAAAGATTACTTACAATTTGTTTAGTATCTTCATTAAATGTTTTGGGATGAAGAATGATGTCTAATACCTCTATTTCTGGGAGAGGCTCATCATTGTTCAGTTTATGACTACATATTGTGAATATTTGCGATAACTTTCTAAGATCTCCCTGTGATCGATTTGAAATATATTCTTTGTAATTTGCGGGAAGATCGGGTAATACTTTGTTTGTGATTTGAAAAATGTTCCCTGGGGTTAATGCAGGAAGCTCAAACACTTCACATACCTTTTTTAGTTCCTTGATCTTCTTGTCTGAATGATAATTGCTTATGCATATAATAGGCGATTTTGCAATATCTTCTTTTTTCTGCTTTCTAGTTTTCTTAGGACGAATAAGTTTGATTAATGTTGTCAACCCGCCTTTGTCACCATTATTCATACCATCAATCTCATCCATAATAATAGCTATGTTCTGTTTTTTAGCATAAAATGAACTCATAATATTAATATCTGTCATATTATTTTTTGTTATGTTTTCAATCACACTTTTATTTCTAATATCACCTGCATCATAAACAAGACTGTCGTACCCCATATCTTCCAGTAGGTTCTTTACAAATGTTGTTTTCCCACATCCAGGAGATCCGTATAAGTAGATTGCTCTTTTTCTAGTAAGATCATTTTTATTTTTTTCAAAATCTCGAAGAAACTCACAGATTTGATTGTATATATCGTTTCTTGATAATATAGTATTAATATCAGGTATATTCATACTATATTGTAAACTGGTTATATTTATGTCTGTTTTATAACAACATAAATAGTTGTTTGAAACAAATAATTACCAGTTTCCGGCTGCTTTAGACGCCTTTTTGTATGCATCTGAACAAGGATCTATACTTGTAATCCCGTCCCATGTTAAGTGACATTGGTCCATGAGCTTTTTTGCTCCACATGCATTCTTCGACTTTGTCCAACCATTATAATTATACGGACCATTACCGCATTTACCCAAGCGTTTCACATTCCAACAGCTACTTCCGTCTCCTTTTTGATCTTCCCAATAATCGGGACAGTTTGAAACGCTAGGCGGCCAGTTATTTCCAACGGTACCTTCTGACAAAACATATCCAAGTACTGCTAATGCTAGTATAAGTAGGACACATGAAACAATTATAACATTTTTTTGAAAGGGGCCTAAATTATCTAACATATCGAAAGATTTGCTCTTATATACATATACAACATATATTTACGCAACGTCTAAAATAATTTATAGAATTATAATATAGTATATAATAATAAAGAGGTATATAATGAACAACCCTATACCACAAACAGCAAATGGTCGTGTAAATATTCTTGAACCAGAGCTAGATACTAAAGCATTATTTACATTATATGATAAAATGCCTGTAAATATACCTATCAGCTTTAGGGACGCAACTAAAGGAGAATGGAATGACACGAACTTGTCTAGATCCTTCTTTTCAAGAGAAAATGTTCAGATTATTCAAAATGGTATCAAATCAGGTGTGTATCATAAATCTAACCGTCAATATGTAATAGCAGACCAAAATGTTGATACAATTCATATTATTATGAGAAGTATTTTCATGCAAAACTCAATTAATAATGAAACAAACATACCGCAACAAATTTCTCAATTAAACCAGCTAGTACTCGACTTTGCTGTTCCCCGAACATACTCTACACTTATTTCACATAACAAATATATACGTGATGCAAGCATGATGCCAGAACCAATGTCGCACCCTAAATTAATGAAACAATCTAAACAACTCCCTAAGTTAAACTACGGATTTAGTAAAGAAGATAATTAAATCTTACTAGATATCATCATTTTATTTACAAGTAAATGCTTCTTATAAATAAAATCTATTTATATATTATATTAGTTAAGATGGAAGATCCAAATGAACCAGAAAGAAGTCAGGTTGAAATAGATGCAGCTGGTATATTATCCGAAATGGCAATACAAATAGATGAGACAGTTGAAGCTTTTGATAATAACAATGTGGTTAATGTTGAAAGCTTAAGCCCAGGAGATATAGTCAAGGAAGAGATCAGCAAACTTGTTGGTGCTACTAAAAATCATGCTAAAAGTTTTATTGGCCGCGCTTCTACATCCGCAGCTCTGACTCTTGCAGTACATAGCGAGACATTTCAACTTGTTGAAAAAATGGGGTTAGTCATGCTCAAAGGTGCACGTGAATATATAAATATTTTCAAAGATACTGCTCTTATTACGGCAGATGTTCTTAAACAAGATGCTCTTATC
>JGI20154J14316_10000421_pt1 | contig 38201 bp, 30 predicted proteins | sample COG_04_FD_14316 | JGI IMG/M metagenome (IMG submission 14316)
AAAGAAAGGGAGAAACACATAAATAAACTAGTATTTAAAACATCGGTCAATCAATGTTCTACCAATAAAAAAAAGCAAGCGATGAAGTCATTCTTTAGTAAATATTCGCAATAAACAATTAAATCGCACACAACAACAACCACAACTAAATTAAATAAAAATATAGGATGTATCTATATTTTTATTTTTCTTCTTTTATTTTTCTTCCATCTCTCATCTTAATTTACGACCGGTAATCTGTCTATTTAATAAATTCTTAGGATTTTTACATCGAGACATTTTATTTTTATAATATCTTCTCCATATATTTACAAATCTTTCAAGTCCACGGTGTTTTACAGCAAATTCTCTACTTTCATATTCATATGGTCGTTTAATTAATATATATATTAAAGAACTATCGATTTCAGATATTGGGTAAAAACTTTCGTAATCTTCCCATTCAGAAACATCTTCAAATATTTCATGAATCAAATACTTTGTTTCCAAATAATTAATCAACTTAATATTATTTTGTTCTTCACCCGTAACTCCATGGGTTGTTAAATCCCACTTACAACATAATGCTACTTTCGGGGTGGTATCATTATCAATCATTTGTTATCGTTGCAATCTAACTATATATACTATATATTAAGACACAATATTATTTTAATATCAATTTAATAACATTAACAATAACAATAACAATATAACAATATACCAACTACAAGCCGCTATCTCTATCATCACCATCACCATCGCCATCTCTATCATCACTATCATCACCATCACTGTCAGCAGTCATATCACCCCATGATGTTTGAGCGTTTATAGTATTGTTTATATGATTATTGTTTTGTAATGATACAGACTCCACTACAGCACGTATATTGTTGTCCCAATTAATACTACTTGAATTAGAGATATTACTACTCATCGCATTTGTGATTGCGTCTGTTATACTATTTATTACATCATTTACTTGATTTTCAGACATATCTCTCCCAAATAGTTGCGGAATAGAAAACGATATGTCGTATATAATTGCGTTTGGGGGAAATGTTTCCACCGTATTTCCACTATTATCGGTTACATCATTTGCATCATTTGCATCATTTGCATCATTTGCATCATTTGCATCATTTGCATCATTATTAATATTATATCTACATACAGGACATCTTGAATCTTGACGAAACCATCGTGTTAGAAAACTACCTTCAAAAACATGCCCACATCTATTTATTCTCAATATATTACTAGAAGAATCAAATGTCACCAACGAAATAGGACATATCGTTGTATCCGTCTCCAATAAATCTTCAAAATCCACTATACTAGTTTCCTGCATAATTTGATTACTGTCAGCCGGTATAGTAACATTTCCTTGATTTAAAGTAGTATTTATAAATTCCTGTAAACTCATTCGCCTTGTTGGCTGCACCAATGGTCGTCTATTAAACAACGAGTTTGTATGAGTTCTTCTTAGACGATTATTTGAAAACAAAGAAGGCATAGTCGTTCGGTTCACATTGGTCGACCTTTGATTTAAATCTCGGACACGTTGTCTTGTCGCTGGTGGCGTAGGGTATGTATCAATATTACTACTACCATCGCCACTACCAATCGGAGAAAAATTACGGTTGAGTCGCGCAGATGGCCTTGTATAATTACCTTGATTATTATAATATCTACTCAACGAATGGTTCGTTTCCACATATTCTTGAAGTCGTATCAATTCATGAACCGAATTATTTATATTTCCCATCATTCTACTTATAGATAAACTATAAGAATTCATAGAGTTTATTTGATTATTTATCAGCGATATTATATTTTGCACATTGTTTTCACTCATTAACACTTAATATAATATATAAAAAATATGTTTAAATGTAAATTTACATTATTAAATATTAATTAATGTCTTTGCAAATTGATTGTAATAATGACAAGTATAAAAATAAAGGTCTATCGGGATTGGCAAATTTAGGAAACACATGTTTTTTAAATTCCACTATCCAATGCCTTTCACACTGTTATGAACTTAATAACTTTTTAAATAAAGAAAATTATACTCAAAAACTAAATAAAATACCAGATAGTTTAATATTAATAGAATGGGACAAATTGCGGAAATTAATGTGGAGCGAAAATTGTGTTATCTCTCCCAACGGCTTCGTAAAAGCAGTTCAAAGAGTGGCTAGAATAAAAGATAAAGACATATTTACTGGTTTCGCACAAAATGATCTAACCGAGTTTCTTGGTTTTGTGATTGATTCATTTAACAATTCCGTTAAGCGGGAAGTAGCAATGAATATAACAGGGCATGCGGAAACAAATACAGATATTCTAGCCAAAAACTGTTTTGAAATGATGAAAAAAATGTATAGCAAAGAATACTCCGAATTTATTGATTTATTTTACGGGATTCATGTTTCACAAATAAAGTCGATTGAAAGTGATTATATTAATGTAATTCCCGAACCTTTTTTTAATATATCAATACCATTAACAAAAGAAAATAAACCGCATCATATCATGGATTGTTTTGATTTATATACTAAAACCGAAATTATGGAAAATGAAAATAGAATTTTCAATGATAAAACGCAGAAAAAGGAAAAGGCAGAAAAGTGTATTTGGTTTTGGAGCTTGCCTCATGTATTAGTGGTGACATTAAAACGATTTAATGTATCAACGACTTCGATACGAAAAAACCATGCGTTTGTTGATTTCGAGGACACGCTTGATTTAAGTAAATATGTAATTGGGTATAATAAGAAAAGTTATGTGTATGAGTTGTTTGGTATATGCAATCATACGGGTGGTGTTCACGGAGGGCATTATACATCTTATGTGAAAAATGCTAATAGCAATTGGTATCATTTTAATGACACAAATGTTTCTCGCGTTCCTGATTTTAATACAATGAAAACAAATCAAGCATATTGCTTTTTCTATCGTAAAAAAAAATGAAGTTAATTATATATATATGGATACAATAAGCATATCTCCTACAAAATCATTTTCTGGTTTATATGATGAAATTACAAAAAATGTAGGTGGAAATTTAACAAGTTCAGGAATACTTGTGTTTTTTGTGGTATTGATTATATTTTCTATCTTATTTAGTAATTTAGGTGGTGATTCAGGCTCAGACATGTCTTATTCGAACAGTAATGGCGGCACTAATATTTTGGAAGTCATATTATGGTCGGTCTTTATATTTTTGCTATTAGCAAATGGATTACAATATTTTTTCGGCATTGAAGCAAAAGCATCTGTTAAAAATATATTGTCAGACACGCCTGAAGTTGGTATTGAATTAAGTGATGAATCAAAATCATTATTAAAAAAAACACTACCTATGATTGACGAATCACCAACAGAAAAAAAAGAGGCACCACAAGAAAAAAAAGAAGTGTTTTACATTAAAGATAATGTGTATACTTATGATGAAGCAGAAGCGGTTTGCAACGCGCACGGTGCTGAATTAGCGAATTATAACCAATTGGAAAAAACATACAATGAAGGCGGGGAATGGTGTGGATATGGATGGTCCAAAGACCAAATGATTTTGTTTCCTACGCAAAAAGATACTTGGAATAAATTGCAAGATATTGAAGGACATGAAAATGATTGTGGGCGACCTGGTATAAATGGAGGGCATATTGACAATAAAAAAGCACGATTTGGTGCCAACTGCTATGGTGTCAAGCGTTCTCCAAATGCATTTGAATCTTCTTTTTTAGATGAAATGAAAAAAGGTAAATACCCTGTATCAAAACGAGATAAAGAATTTAGAGACAAAGTAAATAAATTTAAAGAAAAAATAAACAACAATGAAATTAACATGTATCCATTTAATAACCATAAATGGTCTCATTAATTAGAAAATAATATTTAATTTAATAAATATTATTTAATTTAATAAATATTATTTAATTTAATAAATAATATTTTATCACTACACTAAATTACTTTCTTTTTTTCATACTTTTCTTTTTTTTCATACTTTTCCTGCCTTTCTTTTTTTTCATACTTTTCTTTGCTTTCTTGCTTTTCTTATGTTTCATACTCTTTTTTGTTTTTTTGCTTTTCCTGCCTTTTCTTTTCTTGTGGTTTGAGCCGCCCAGCCCGGCGTTGTAGCCGTTTTGAAATATTAATCGTTCTGCGACGGCGATGAACTGTTCAGATGTCGTAAAATAGAAAAATGCACCAATTACACCAACAACCGCCAAACTCGTTAATAGTTGTGTAGTACTAGGCTCATCACCAGGATAACCACCCTGTTGATCCGGGCGCAGTTCCGGCGGGTTTAAGAAGTTATCCAACATTTCTTTATTAAATATCTTACTTTCTACTCCCAATTGTAATTTTTTTTTTCGGTGGCTATCATCTGTTCCTTGTCTTCGGGTGTTTTTGCGTCTGTATATACACGAAAAAAATTGTTACATTGTTCCTCGATTTCTTCTTTATTATTACTCAACTCGGTTTTACCTTTAGCAGTAAGCACTTGATAGATGGTTTCTTTTAACTTTTCCACCGCTTTTTTTTCCTTGGGGTCATTAATGACTTGGGTATCTGGTCGTAAGGACATTATAATATAATATAATATAATATAATACTTTCATTAAATATCTATCTTCTTTTCTTATTACTTTTCCTTTTTTTCATACTTTTCTTTTTTTTCATACTTTTCCTGCCTTTCTTTTTTTTCATACTTTTCTTTGCTTTCTTGCTTTTCCTGCCTTTCTTATGTTTCATACTCTTTTTTGTTTTTTTGCTTTTCCTGCCTTTTCTTTTCTTGTGTTTTGAGCCGCCTAGCAATGCATTTGCAGCTGCAAAACCAGCCAATCCTAATGCACCGGGTGTCAACTTTACCACCCCAACTACTAATACAAACAATCCTGCAGCAATAGTTAATATATTATCACGTGTGGTTAAATCGCCATTCGGGGTGTAACGAGGCCCGTCGATGGATGAAGGTCTCCCGCCTTCTAAACCCCTACCCGATGGAATATTTTTTTCATTAAAAGATTTGTTTTTTTTCAATGAATTTTTGATCATTTCTTTGAACTCGTTTTCAAAAAGACTGTTTGTAAGATCAGGTCCAACTAATAATTCTATTTTGTCACCTATCATCTTTTCTCTTCCAGGAGGTTCTAGGTTATTATAGTTTTCTACCAAACTTTTATATTCTTGTGAAACTTGTTTTATGTTTTTCCGAAACTCGTCTTTACCCTTTTCGGTTAGATATTCAATGAATAATTCCACCGTTTTTTTTACCTTGGGGTCAATGTCTGGGGTATCTGGTGCTAAGGACATTATAATATAATATAATATAATATAATATTTTCATTAAATATCTATCTTCTTTTTTTCTTGCTTTTCTTGATTTTTCCGATACCCTCTTTTCTTTTCTTACTTTTATTACGCGGGCTATTTGTTTTTGTTTTTATTTTAATGATTTTTTCCACATTTTTTCTTGTTTTTTTATCAGCCGGTAATCTTAATAACGAATTTTCCAATAAAGTATTAAATTTTTCTTGTTCTATTAAGTTATCTTTTTCTAAATTATCCAATACTTCAATTCTAGGTTGCGCCGCATACTGTTTATTACAGTTTCCATACAAAATCAACGGAACACTTAAATGTTTTAATTTCATACCAATTTCATTACTAAGATTAGATGTCGCAAATATATTTATACCTGGTTTCATGGTTTCTTTATCTTGATAAATGTAATTCATTATATATATAATATGAATATTATTAAGCAATAATATAACTAACATATATTACATATATTATTATCAAAATCAATCATTATACGAACGCTTGATATCACTTACATATTTATGTTCCCTTTTTGATTTAATAAATTTGATGATTTGTTTTACCTGGTCTTCATTTTGTATACATTCATTTAAACATTCTTCCAAAAAACGAAAGGTTAATGGTGATGTTTGTTTGCATTGTTGGAATTTCAACTTACCATCCGATATTTCAATTACCGCATTTTCTAAATTATTTTCTTCGGCATAGCTAAATATTCGCGTGCTAAAATGGCTGCGTTTGTTTCTTAAGTCTTTTATGGTCTCTGATGCTTTTTTAATTTGATTGTCAATAGTGACCCAATTTTTTATATCTTCTTCAAAGTTCATTTAAATATATTAATTAGTATTATTTAATATATTTATTTTAATCTTATTTCTTTTATTTCTTTTATTTCTTTCCATTCTTTTCCTTCTTTCCATTCTTTTCCTTCTTTCCATTCTTTTTAAGATTCATTAAACTCCCCGTTAATATCAATGGAGCCAATGCTTCATTTAAAAAGGCAAACATACCTCCCCGTTGCACATTACGCTTATGATGCTTTTTTGTTTTTTTGTGATGTTTCATCGACTTGCCTTTTCCCTTGCGATGATGTTTCATCGACTTGCCTTTTCCCTTGCGGTGATGTTTCATCGACTTGCCTTTGTGATGTCGTTTCATGGTTTTTGATCTCATAGTTTTTGCCATATTATATAATAGCACTACATAAAATTTTTCTTTTTAATGAAAGATAAAAAATTAATTTTATTACGCAGTAAAATAACAAATATGCCTAAAATTAACAAAAAACTTATTAATACAAATATAATTGATATGTAGATATATGGATATATTTCCTTTAAAATTAATTCAATCAAAGGTTTTGTTATATTTTTTATCTCATCCTTAACATCTTCTCTCCCCAAAACCTCCAAGCATTCTTGGATTATTCGTTCCTTGACATCCATTTATATTTTTTACGAATATAAATATTTTACATGAATATCGTATTAAAGTTAAAATAATTATAATTAATTAAATTAATGGAGTATTTAATCGATATCAATAATACCGACGAAGATTATATGTCTAATTTAAAATTACACTCCCCGATGCCTATTCAGGGTGGGTCTTATTTAGCAAAACTAACATTAAACAACAATCCAATTTTGTTTCAAATGCCAAGATGTTCTACAAAAAAAGGAATTGTTAGTAGTGGAAAGCGATTTTACTGTGATCTATTATTTAAATACGACGATACTAATGTAATTGACATCATCGAAACAATGGAAAATATTATCCGCGATAAAGTGTTTGAAAAAAGCGAATTATGGTTTCAAGATCCCCCAACACTTGAAGACATCGAGTATAACTGGAATGAAAGTGTAAAACAAACCAAGCAAAACTTTTATTTAAGAACATATGTTGGCAACTCTAAAAATGTAAAATCAACAATTAGTGTTTATAATAGTAATCAACAGCAAATTAGCATGGAAGATATTACTCCCTCTTCTAATATTATTACGATCGTAGAAGTGACCGGACTTAAATTTTCCAGCAGTAGTTTTCACATTAATTATTGTTTAAGACAGGTTATGGTTTTAGAAGAAGCACCTATTTTTAATAAATGTTTAATAAGTGTATCACAATCAAAACAATTACCACCCAAGCAAACAATCAACCATAACAGTATTATCAAAGAAAATAGTGAAGAACATTTAGAAAAAAACAATATTGAACCCCTTGAAAAACAAGATATTCAATCACCATTTAAAAACACATATGATGAAATGGGAGAGAAAACAGAAGATACAACAGAAGATACAACAGAAGATACAACAGAAGATACAACAGAAGATACAACAGAAGATACAACAGAAGATACAATGGATGATTTAGAGATATTAGGTAATCATCACACAAATTTAATGGACGACACACTCGATTCATCCTTTGATTTAAACAAAGACAGTAATGAAACTTCCACAGAAAATACTATAAATTTAGAAAATACAGAAGTAAATGATGACACAAATGATGTAGAAGATGAAAATGTAAATTATTTACATACAGGTTCACGCGAAGGACATACACAACAGACAACACAACAGACAACACAACAGACAACACAACAGACAACACAACAGACAACACCACCCCAACAACAAATAGATTCACAAGAAATATCAAAACATATTAATACATTAATTAATAAAGAACCCGATACTTTAGAAATAAAAGAAGTAGATATCGGGATGCCGGAAGAAGAAGACGCTGTTTTATTGAAAAAACCAGATACAGTATATTTAGATATTTACAATAAAGCGGTGGAAAAAGCAAAAGAAGCCAGGTTAAAAGCCATACAAGCATATTTAGAATTAAAGGAAATAAAAAATAAATATATGATTGAGGAAATAAATGACGATGAAGATGAGAATTTTCCAAATTTCGATTTTTAAATTTAACTTTAAATTTAATTTTTATTTAGCAAACAAATAACAATTAAATAAACCACATTTGTAAAAAAATTTTATGTTTTGATTTTATATAAATGGCTTTTTTAAAAGATATGAAAGCAATGTTTAAATCAAAGAACGGTGGAAATATTTTAGTTGTTTTAGCAATTGTAGCAGTTGTATATGTTGTAATGGACTATGAGCGTATTAAATCTAGTTTAGGCTTGGACTCGATGGATAACATGAAGGATAATAAGGAAGAAACGAAGATGGCTTCTTCTAACTATCAACCATCGGTTGCCGATCAACACACCGAAGCAAATGTCAATGGATTAAACACCGATATGCAAAACATGCCCCCTAGTTGCGCTTCCAAACAAATCAGTGACCCCAAAGACCTTCTACCCGCTGATAGTAACAGTGAATTCTCAAAGATGAATCCATCTGGTTCGGGTGATTTAATGAATGTCAACTTGTTGCGCGCCGGTCATCACATCGGCATCAACACCGTTGGAACCAGTTTAAGAAATGCTAACTTACAAGTTCGCAGTGAACCCCCTAATCCTCAACTTAATACTGGACCATGGAACACCAGCACCATTACCGCTGACAGTTACCGCCGTCCTTTGGAAATTGGTAGCCGTTCTTAAATAATAAATATTCATGTAATAAATATTCATGTAATAATATAATTATATAACTACAATTATATTATAAAACCTAACCTAACATAAGTTAACCATTTCTTATATTTTCTATACTTATTTAATTTGAAATTCTTATTTTAGTCATTATATATAAGTATGAATATAGGTATTTTTGGCATCATTGTTATTATTTTTGTAGTGATTATAATACTTAAAATATATCATGAGTCTGATATGTTTCAATTAAAGTGTATTGTATCAGATGTAGATGGCAACAAGTATTGCGTAAGAGAACGAGACAAATTAGAATTAGTTGCAGATCTTTTGGCAAAAGTAACAAATAATATGAAAGCGTTGGTTTTACATATGAAAAAAACATATCCAGACCGAGAAAACGTTCAACGATTACATAAAAATTTCAACCCTAAAAAAATATATGAAACACTGCCAACTAGTTCGTATACAGCTTATTCTGAAAATAAGGGAGAGAAGCTAGCATTCTGTACCACCACTACCAAGCATGGCAACCAATTAATAGATGAAAATACATTGACCTTTGTAGCGATACATGAGTTATCTCATTTAGCAACAAAAACAGTTGGACACACAGACGAATTCTGGAGCAACTTTAAATTTCTATTAAAAGAAGCAAAAAAAGAAGGGATTTATCACCCAGTTGATTATAAAAAAAATCCCCAACCGTATTGTGGTATGAGTATTAGCGACAACCCTTACTTTGATTTATAACGCGCCATATGTTTTTATAAAATCAATCCTCCGTAATAAATCATAATTATACCCCGATTTTTCATATTCTTTATTTCTATAAACATCAATATTATATTGTAAATCTTTATGTTTAGAACACAAAATATTTCCGCTATGTAATTTAGTAAATTTGCTTGATAAGTCCGGAAAAAAACAATCACAGTCAGCTTCTAATACAATACTAGTTATATACACATCTTTAATTAAATTGTTAGTTAAAAACCAACTATATATTTGTTCTCCACCAATCACCCACACATCATCATACTGGCTTTTTCTTGATATAATATCATGACAAGCATTACCAATATCATTATATAAAAAACAATTTTTTCGTGCATGTTTATCAAATAACGGTCTAGACGATATAACATAATTATCTCTTTTAGGAAGACCATCTTTTCTATTTAAACTTTCAAATGTTTTTCTACCCATTATAACTGCGTTGTTTCCACTTCCAATCGTTTTATTTTTAAAAAACTGCATGTCTTCCTTTAACGCCCAAGGAATAACACCATTTTTTCCAATACCCCTATTTCTACACATTGCAACAATTATATTCATTTTATATACATAAATATAATCAAATATATTTATATACATGTCAAATATATATAAATTTCATCACATAAATGGTAGTGATATTAAAAAAACATATACATTTAACGACACGCCAAGTTCAAAATCATCCACACAAACACCACTTATATATGAAGACGACATGATAATAAACATAAAACACAAATTAGCTAGTTTATTTGATAATCAGTCTCACGGCGAAGTTTATTTATTTTGTAAATCAAAACAAATATTAAATCAAACCGTATACTATTCTATTCTTACACAAAATGATAATTTTAAGTTATCGAATCCAATTTTTGAAAGATTTGTATCAAATATAGCAACAAATACAACCAAACATGATTTTTTAAAAAAGCCGAATAACATTTCAACAAAACAACTTAATAATTTTTACAAAAATAGCACATTATGGAACGATACGGAAAAAAGCATAATAAAACCGATTGGTATATCCGCTTTTTATAAGCGACGATACATATTTAACCATAACCCGTATTTTTTAAAACAAGTAGATGAAAATATTGGAGATGATATGAAGCGGTATGTAAGCACGGAAAACAAACAATTGTTATTTAAATACCAGCCTGAAAATAATGATATTTATTTTTGCTTTGCAGATGAATTGCTTGAATTTTTTAAAACACAGTCATTTGACATACCAGAAAAATACATATTAGAATTATACTTCCCAACCATTGTATCGCAAAACATAAATTCATTAAGCGACATTCGTTCCAACAAAACACAACTTAAATCCAACTCTGAAAAGGAATATAAAAAAATATTCCACGATTACAACAAAAACATTGATTTGTTACATACCTATTCAATGGAAAATATTGAAAAATTACAATACAAAATAAACTATATTTATTTTACAATTCAACCCAGCGAATCCCTTAAATTGCCTCTGGATATAATGTTTAAGCAAATAAATTCGACCAACATTGTACCATTAATAAAATTTAACCCAGGTAAAAATCTAGAAAGTATATATCGTTTATATACAGATGACTATATTTCAGATAGGGGCATGAAAATACCTACATTATATGTTAACAATAAAGAAAGTTCTAGAAAAATTAAAAACATATCGGAAAACATATTATATAATAACCGTATTGGATTTTTTTTAGATTTAACAAAAGATTCCGAAGTTGACATCAACGAAGAAATTTATTGTATTATATTAGAAAATGGAGATATTCAAATAAAACTTGAACCAAAAACAAAATATAACATTACAACCATCGAATCTATTTTATTTCCAATCATACAAAAATACATAATAGATATTGTAAATTTATTTATTCATAAAAAAAACATGTATTATTTAAAAACATTAACAAGTGGTAATATCGAATTAAACAAGTTTAATATTTCATTTTATACAGATGATGTTCGTGAATTATCTTTTAAAAATTTAAAATGCAGTTCTTCTATATTTTCTGTTATAAATAAAGATAAAAAGGACAATAAATACGATTTAAAATACAAACGCGTTTCATTTTATCAACAAATGACCGATATACAATCGTTTATTAATTTGAAATTTGAAGAAGGCATACCGACATCTGAAATTATTCAACTTGTTACAACTAATTTTAATTTATCGCAAGAAAATGCCGAAGAAATAATTAAAGAATTCATAAAGGAAGCTAGATTACAACAAGACGCATTTGAAAATAAAAAAATAAAAATAGAAAATAACCCTGGCTTCGATATTTCAATTGAAACCAAGAATACTGATTACATTAACGTCGATATAAAACGATTATTTACGGTTAAACATATTAATGATTTTACTTACATTTCAAATGACATTATAAAAAAATACATTAATGCTCTTATTAATATCAATAATCTAGACGCTCCTATTGAAGAGTGTGTTAAAATCGGCGAGCAAAAAGATATAGAAGAAAATATAACAGAACAAATCCAACTACAGACAGAACAAGATATTATTGATACTAGATTAATGGGTGATGATAGTGATGATGAAGACGAGGATGTCAGTGATCTGGTGACTGGATTTTTTGGTAATGAAGACGATGTAAGTAATGGTGAAGAATCAACTGACAAAGGCGATAAAAAACATGAAGACACTAATTCAGATATATATATGAACGACCTTCCAGATTCTTTATCTGGTTCTTTATCCGATTCTTTATCCGGTGGCGCGGGTAATCCTAATATAGATTTAACATCTATTTCGCTGCAAGGAAAAAATAACTGGTTTACCAACCGTTTAAAAACAAGAGATAAAGATGTATTTGTATTATCACGAGAAGAATTAAAAAATAAAAATTATTTAAGTTATTCTAGAAGTTGCCCTTGGCAGCATAAAAGACAACCAATCATTGTAAATGATGATGAATTAAAAAAAATCGAAAAAGCAGATGAAAAATCCAATTCAAAATCATACGATGGAGTTGTTAAATACAGAGGATACAATTACATATGCCCTAGGTATTGGTGTTTTAAAGACGATAATAATGAATCTAGAAGTATTTCATTTCAACAAATAAATGACGGCGAATGCGGTGGATGGGATGCCGTTAACCCTAAAAACGCAAAAAAACTTCAAAAAGGTAAAAGAATTGTAGAATTAACGGATGAAAAACTACATAATAGTAGTAAGTCGGATAATCCATTAATATATAAACCTTTTTTTCCAGTAGTGCAAAATCCGGATAAACATCCAAAAAATCTATGTGCTCCCTGTTGTTTTAAGGAGCCTATAGAATATGAAGGATTCCCAGAAGATTCAAAAGAAACAAGAGACAAAAGAAAAAGCGATCAAGGTAAATTTTTTAAACATTTATATGAACCTGGTAAAAAAATGGGAGAGATAACAATAGACGATTCCGTGAAAGATGATGAAGACGTCCAGAAATTTGCCAAAAAATGGCAAGGAGTAGGTCCATCTTTTACAGTTACAAAAAAAGATGAAAACATTGTTATTACTGATATAAAAGAAAACGGATCTAAAAAATTAGAAAAAATCGATATGATACCTAGCTACAAAAGAAAAAAAAATGCAGAAGTTGATAGAAAAGACGTGGATGATATCTTGTTTAAAAAAGCAACAAATGAACGATATAAAAAATGTATGGGACAACACCCATCAGACGATACTGATCTTCGTAAACAAGATGATACAGAACCGGAACCACAAACTAAAACGGACACAGACAAAAAATCTGGAAAAAAGCCAACCAAAAAAGCAAAAACGATTTTATTGAAATCATTAAAATTTCCGTTGGATCCAGACGAGTTTGGATATATTAAACCATCTCTTAAAAATTTTATACAATACAATACGGAAACGTTGTGCTATAATAATCCTCCGCGTGATTCAACTTTGAAACCGGGTGCTTCATGTTTACTGAGGTTAGGCATAAAAAGAAACAATAATCAATCCTTTTTAGAAAATATTGCACGAATAGTGGGGAAAAAACTATCCACGTTAAAAAATATGCTATTAGACAAAATTTCTGTTTCTAAATTTGTATTAGCGTTTAAAGGCGAATTAATAAATATATTTTACGACGGTTCAAAAAAGGTCAGCAAAAAAAAGGAAAACAACCTTCTCGAAACACTGAAAAAAGATACACATCATGATATTGTTAATGATTTTATGACTATAGAAGAATTAAAAAATAAACTTGTAAATTCGTATTTTAATTTTGTGGATTATATTAAAGATGATAATATTATTATAGATTATACTTATTTATGGGATTTTATATGTAAACCTGATGCGGATAATGAAGCAGGTGTATTATTTGAAACAGGAATAAATTTGGTGATTTTCAATTCACCACAAAATGATATTACAGATAAAATAGAAATCATATGTCCCAAACATACATTTTCAGATGAGATTTTTTCAGAATTTAAACCAACTATAATGTTATATAAAGAAGGTATGTTTTTTGAACCTATTGTTTTATATGATAGCAAGAAAAACGCAACACAAACAACACAAACAACACAAACAATACAAATATTATTTGATTATACTGATTTAATGAAAGACACTATGATAAATACTATATTTTCCGATATAAAAAACAAAATTGTCGAAGGATGCTCTTTAAAACCAAGCATACCTACCAAATATGATTTTAATAAAAACATATCTGCAAAACAATTAATTGAAAAAATTGCTAACATTAGAGATGCAGTAGTAATAAATCAAGTGGTCCATTATAACTTTACCACTATTGCAATTATTGTAAAAATAAAAAATAAGAATGTATATATTCCATGCCATCCATCACCCATTATCATTGATTTAAATCATAAACCGGTTGACTCTAAAGATATTTTATTTAATGCTTATGATACATTTCAGTTATTAATAGATATAGCGAAAAATTACGACATTCCATGTCATCCATTAAAAATATTAGTTTCCGATCAAATAAATGTGTCAGGGTTTATAACAGAAACAAATCAAGTTGTTCCAACCAGTCAATATGAATACGATCAGCAGATATTTACAATGAAAACCAGGTCGGGTTCATTCATTTCAGATAAAAAAAGTGTAATAAACATAACTGAAAATAGCGAATATTTTTCAGATAAAGACATATTAAAAGCATCAATAGAAGATATAGAACGCGTTACCAAGGTTCGTAATTTTTTGTTAGAAAAAAACTTTTATATGTGCTTTCGTAACATGTTGAAAAAAACTATTAATAGTGAAAAAAATGGAGCCCATAGACAAGATATTATTGATATATTAGATTCCCAAAAGGAAAAAACATCCGATACATTAAAACAATATAAAACTAAGTTTAATAAAATAAAAAAGACAATTGAAAAGTTGAACGATAAAACAATTAAATATGTTATTTATCAAAATGTAATTTTAAACAAACTATATGAACAAATTAGAAACGGGGAGACAATTTGTTTTAACAACATAAACGACGGTTTAATTAATTTACCAAGTAAAAATCTAATAGATGGATCGGACAATAAAGAAAAGTACATTATCAAAATAGTAGATGAATTAATACGATTTCCCAGATTAAAAAACTATATTTTATATAATAAATCTGTCACTAGTATAGATGTTATCAAGTATTCAATTAATAAAAATGAAATAATAATACTAGAAGAAGAACTAGAAGATTATTTAACTGATGTTGTATTAAAAATTGCAAATCCATATGTTAATACAAACCAAGTTGGATTTACAAAACCTGTAAAAACAAAGAAATACACCCATAAGTTTAAATTAGATTACAAAACGGAACATGATGATGAAAAAGCGGGTGAAAAAGCGGGTGAAAAAGCGGGTGAAAAAGCGGGTGAAAAAGCGGGTGAAAAAGCGGGTGAAAAAGCGGGTGAAAAAGCGGGTGAAAAAGCGGATGAAAAAGCGGGTGAAAAAGCGGATGAAGATGATATAATAGATAAACTAAACATAGAGAGATATGTTTCCGGAAGTGAAGTGGGCGAACCTCCTATGACATGTGGGTTTAGTAAATCATCTAATAAAAATACAATTAAAAAGTTGTTTAACAACTATGACATAAATAAATCACTTGTTTTTCATAAAATGTCAGCACCGACAAGGGCGGATAAAATAAAAATAAATTGTACTTGGAATATATTTAAAGAAATATTTTATGATTATAAACAGCGTGAAATATCCAAACAAGACATATGTTATACGTTGTTGCATATTTTAATAACATTAAACAACGAGAATGTAATTGTTACAAAACCAGGCGAAATAAAAGAAATCACCAACTATTTTAATATATTAAAATTAACCCATCGCAACAATGGTATTGTATGGGATATAGATCAAGATGAAGAAAAACAGTGGAAACATTTATTTAATATAATGTTATTGCCGTCTTTTTACTTGACAGAATTTGAATTTTATTTATTATGCGACTATTTTAAAATACCATGTATTATACACGGAACTGTTGATAATACTAAAACCGCCTATGCAATTTCTAAAATCCAACATTATGACCCACTATATACTACATTTAATACATCTAGTATAGGAAATAACCCAGATAAACCTAGTAAAAATAATTTATATACAAATAAAAATAATAGCGATATATGTTACATTATTGGATTTAAACAATTTTTATTAAGTGATTACTATGATAAATATGGAAATAGAAATAATATGGGAATAAATAAATATTATAGAAAAGATTTTGATATTCCATTTGATGTCGGGTTACTAAAATCAACCAGTGGTTCATATCAAATAAAACTATCATCCGAACCAGTAAAAAAAATACTTAAACATTCGGTCTCACCAAACGCGACGCAGTATATTGATTTGATATTTAAAGAAAAAATCAACGATTATACTGTATATGAATCATTTGAAAATGAATTTGAGAAATTTAAAGAAGATAAAAAAGACAAAGGTAAGAAAAATCCTAAAATTAAAATTAAAAAATAGATAAGGCAATAAATAAGATAACATATATATGATATTTTATTTATCGATTAAACATTCGCATGTTAAATGAGTTTGTCGTATTACTATTATTTCGATTTGCATGGCGGGGAGTTCTATCTAAAGTGAAACTGGGAGAGAAAGGGTCTACAGTTTGTCGTCTATTTAAATTTAAATTAAATAAACTCCCACTACGATGATTTCCAACAATGGCACGGTCATCTCTTGTAGTCCTTATAACTGGCGGAGGCTGTGCTACTGTATTGGTATTGTGTTGGGTAGAATGTTCTATTTGTTCGTTTGGATTTAATGATACTATATTGGTTTCAGCGATGGAAGGTAATGTAATTGGCGGCGGTGGAGGTTGCCGCAAATTTAAATTAATTCTAGATGTAATTCCATTTAACACCGACGTTCGTCGACTAATTCTATAATCGGGTTGTTCGCCTAAACTACTATTTAACAATCTAATAGGAAATGGGCGATGTCTATAAGTTTGTATATCATCATTTTCATCAAAATAATTTTTCAATCCTCGCCTCGCCAGATTTTTACACCTTTTTTTCTTTAAAGGATGGCAGCTATATTCTCCATATAAATAATTTTTTAAAAAAGGAGACAACTTTCTAACAATTCGCCGTTTTTCTACAAACGTCATTGGTGTATCAATTGTAATGTAATCTATATATTCTCTATATTCGTGTGTCATATTAATGATATTTTCAAATTTTTCAAAGGTCGAGCCATTTTTCATAAAGTCATCAATTGCTACCTCTTTTAATAAGGTATAATTGTTATATGAAAAGGTGGTAATATTAAAATCTGCTTCAAAAAAAAGCGTAATCCATTTAGGTATTTGGTAATGGCTACACAAAATACTTTGATATATATTGTGCAAATTCAAATCCGTAAATTCTATATTTGTATATGGGTTTTTCATTTTAATTGGACAACAAAACATGTTATCGCATTTAAGTAAACAACTCTCCCACATATTTATGATGTCGCTTAATCTAAAATAATATATGGTGTTGTTTGAAAACAATTCCATTTTTTGATGTGGTTTAATCATATCTAGCGAATTAAAATACAAATCATATTCGACACTTTTCTTTGCTTTTTTTATTTTGCATAAATATATAAATCTACGTAGGGCATCCTTGGTTTGTTTTGCTTTCGTGTATTTTCTTAATAATTCTTCTTCTCCTTCAATTGGATTACCACATAATGTAGCATAAGTGTAAAAAAACATTAAATCACTTTTCAAGAAATTTAAAAAACAAGATATATGAGGTTCTTTGCCTTCTTTATTATAGACCCTTTTTAAATAATAAATTATACTATTTGCCATTTTCTTTAATACATAATGGTAATATAAAAATATTGTAGATATAATGAAAACGCTAACTAAATAAAAAATATAATTGTTATTATGTTATTATATTTTTTTATTTTATTTTACTGTTATTTGTTTAATTTGCAGTGTAGCCTTATTTAACTACTTTATACCTTATTTTATTTATATGTCTAAATCATAATCATCATCTAATTGTCCTGTATTACTTTCATTTAAGTTTACAGTTGTATTGGCGATTGATATGTTATTAACACTACATTCACCGCTTTCATCTTCATCCAATATATCTTCCACCGATGACTTCTTTTTATATTCAACCGACGATTGAATAGCGCTCAATTTCTGTGTATTTAATAATACTTGAAAACTACCTGTTCCAAAATATCCAAATTGACCACACATTATATTAGATGATACTCCTGTCATTAAATCTAATTCAGCATGTCTAGCCGCCTTTAAGAACATTTCGGGGGTTTCTTCAAACGATGCTTTTGCGATTGGACCAATATCATCATTATTAATGCCATGTCTAAATATACTTATCAACTTTTTAGAACAAGTCATTCTATCCGCTAACATAGACGTATGATGGTAGTTTATATATGTGCCATCAATCGCCTCCAGCAATTCATTGTAAATAGATTGTCTAGCTGCTTCAATTCCGAGCGTTTTATACACTTCTTGAATATCATTACTTGTAGTATTATTGACATCAACCTCATCTTGTGCCAATATATCAATTAAGTTAGTGCCAACTGTATCCAATACCCAAATATCTTTTGGAACATAGTTTCCACTTTCCTTTGTCATGTAGTTAACCACTTTTCTCAATATGATTTTTGGGATGTTTTTAACACCTCTCAAAATAATATTATCCAATAATTGATTTTGCACGTTTTTCAACTTAAATATTTCATCCGTTTGATCTAAATTACTGTGTTTGTATTGAGTGTTTGATGTTATGCGAATTCTAAATATCAAGTTTTCATCATTGAAATCGTTGTATATACATTGTATTTCATCTTTCATTGCATTTTTAATGGCAAAATCAACATCATCCATAGTAATGTTTTTATCCAACATTTGCTCTCTTGACATTTCAAATCGAATAATCCATTTTGAAAATTCACTACTCGTGCTAATATCGCCTTCTTCTGCTCCTAATTGACACATCATTGATTCGTATGCTAAGAATCGGTTAACAACCTCTTTATCACTATCAATTAACGTGTCATCCTTTTTAGGATCAAAACATATCATAACTGTGTCAACTATATCACGCAAATTAGTATATTCCATTTTGTATTTCAACTCTTGTGCTTTTTCAATGTTTTCTTTGTCTTGATCTTTTAACATAATAGTAACAGAAGGGTTTTTGGGATTTTCAGACAACGACAATATTTCTTCGATTCTAGGCAAACCACGAGTGACATTTGACTTACTGGCTACCCCTGCAAAGTGGAAAGTATTCAGCGTCATCTGTGTAGTTGGTTCACCTATACTCTGTGCTGCTATCATGCCACACATTTCTCCTGGATGGGCGATGGCTTTTTTATAGTTGTAAATCAATAATTCAATATAAATATCTAACGCCTTTCTAGTGAAACGGTGCATGATTAATAATTTCTTTGGAGACAAATTGTAATACCAAGCAATTTTAAACAACTGAGATGGCTTTGTTAATTCATTATGTTCCAACTTTTTATATGCTTCATCGATTATAGTATATGTTTCCATTGGTGTAATGTCTACCATATTATTTTTTAATGACAATTGCTCGATCACATTATTTAACAATCTGGTAAAATGTACTGGAATATGGACCGTTGCATTTCCTTCATAATTAAATACATGTTTAATCAAATCATCTCTAACATCTACCATCGTATCAATCATTTCCTTTGTTTTATTACTTAACTTCACCTTTTCTTTCTTCATTTTGTTAATCGCTGATTTGGTAAACACCGATAATATATCGTCATCTTTGATATTTTTAGGAATTTGATAATGCATGTAAATATCTTCCAGCGTCATCTTGGCCAATGGCAACGATTGATTTTCAACATTCATCGGTGAAATATTATCATCGCCATATGAAAATTGTATAATCTTATTTTTATTATTTCTGATCGTCATATCGTATGTTAATTTTAAATCTTCCAATCCTTTAATCAATCGTCGCTGAATGTATCCAGTTTGCGATGTTTTAACGGCTGTATCAATTAAGCCGACGCGTCCGCCCATAGCATGAAAATACAACTCTTCCGGTGTAAGCCCTTGTATAAATGAACTTTCCACAAATCCTCTGGCTTCCGGCGAGTCATCATATTTCTTGAAATGCGGCAAAGTCCTATCTTCATATCCATATGGAATACGCTTACCATCCACATTTTGCTGACCCAAACAAGAGACCATCTGCAAAATATTGATATTGGAACCTTTACTACCTGCATTTACCATAATAAGGAACCTATTGTCTTTTGATAAACTTTTTCGACCAATCTTACCGGCTTCTTCTTGTGCGTTATTTAATATTGAATTAACCTTTGTTTCAAACTCGATGGAATTTGATTTACCGGTGTTGTTTTCAAATACAGATAATCGTAGTTGGTCAATCAAATTATAAACTTCCTTTTTCTTAGAAGACATCACGGTTGTGATTTTTTTATTTGTCTCGCCATCAGCGATTAAATCACTTACACCTACACTGTAAGAACTGGTTTTCATATAGTCATTTACAAGAAATTGAATGCGATCTATGAAATCAGAAGAGCTAATATGTGAAAAGTCATTAAATATACTTTGAATCAACCCTTTTGAACCACCACCCAAAGCACCCTTATCCAATTGTCCTCGCAAATATTTCCCGTTCACAATTTCCACTATATTGTTTGTGGTTCTTCTATCTTCATCTGAATCAAATTGTGAATTGGGAAATTTAACAGACATCGGAGGCATAATGTCAGAGAGCAACTCAAAATTAGTTGTTTTTTTATTAGGATCTCTAAACAACTCAATATTAGGCTTATTATTAGACATCATTAAGTTCATTGCTTCGCGCGATGAAAACTGGATATCTTGTCGTGTAAAACGATAACAACCCAATAAAGAATCCTGAAATATTCCAATAATAGATGCGTTGTTTGCTGGACTAATGATTTGGTGAGGAATAGCCGCCAAATGAAGCAACTCCGCTTGACTTTGTTCATCTTGTGGCATATGCAAATTCATTTCATCACCATCAAAGTCGGCGTTATACGGCTTAGTGTCTGCTACATTCATTCTAAATGTATTACCTTCTTTCATTATTTTAGCAATATGACACATCATAGACATTCTGTGTAGTGTCGGCTGTCTATTAAATAACACAGGATCACCATTTAACATATGTCTATGGACTACATCACCGTATTCTAGCTTCACAGAATTACGATCAACATATCGCAACGAGATACTTTCGCCATTCTCACGCTGTAATATATTTGCTCCTGGATATTTATCGGGTCCATTCAACATCATCTTTGTAAGGAAGTTAATATTGCGCTTATTTACCTTTGCTGGAAATGTAATGTTTTTCGCAATTTTAATAGGAACGCCTAATTCTCGGATACTTAACTGAGGATCCGGTCCAATAACCGAACGGGCGCTATAATCAACCCGCTTTCCCATTAAATTACCTCTTACACGACCTTGTTTTCCAATAAGACGTTCTTTAATCGACTTTAATGCCCGCCCAGAACGCTGTGCAACCGGTGCTGCACCTGGTATTCTGTTGTCTACCATAGTTGCAACATAATATTGTAATACGGTGGTCCAATTTTCCAATTGCTTTGCTGGTGCGTTGGATTTTAGTTTATCCTTTAAGGTATTGTTGATTTTAATTATAAGAACGATGATGTGTGATATATCATCTTCACTTCTTTGTTGTGCGTCGTGTTTTACAGAAGGTCGCACCGCTGGAGGAGGCACCGCCAACACTTGACACACAAACCATTCTGGTCTAGACCATACAGGACTAAATCCCATAAAATGGATGTCTTCATCCGTAAATCGTCTAAACATTTTAATCACCATTTCCGGAGTTATACGAACAGTCGGTTTTTCTTTTAAATCTTGACCGTTTTCATCCGTAACTCCTTCCACCGTAGGCCATTCAGCATAGATAGTTGCTAAATCTTGTTTATATATTTTTCGTGGTTGTAAGGCACCACAACCTCCATGTATATCTTCACCACATCGCGTGACCTTACTTGCAATTGAAAATACATAGTCCCATCGGTCTTTGGTACTCATTTTTAAAATGTGTTTGTGTTTTTCTTTATTTATTTGTAATTTACTACATTTAAAACATACACAGCGCAATATTTTTTTTACCATTTCAAGATATTGTATATAGAATACAGGACGAGCCAATTCAATATGACCAAAATAACCGGGAGTCTGCATGTAATTTAATCCATCGGTTGGACATAATAGTCCAGGGTCTAACACACCCATTCGCGGATCAAATAAACCACCGATACAAGGCTTGTTGTTTGCATATGTATCACGACTTGTAATCTCTGCTACAGAACCTTTTCTTATTTCTTGAGGACTTAATACACTGAACTGTATCCCGATAATTTTAGACGGATGCAACTCACTACTTTTTCCTGAATAACTCATCTTTATATTTATAAGAGATTATAGATATATTTATATCAATTTAATTTTATTTAATAACATTTATTAAATATATCTTTATCAATACCAACATACACACAGCATTATTAATAATTAGTCATAAAATTGATGTCAATTAATCATTTTGTTTTAAAATAACATAAAACTTATTATTCAAATATTATTATTATGCCAAAAGATTCCGATAAATCAAAGAAAATGTTGTCAAAAAAGCAAAATGGTGTTTCAGACAGTGAATCCGAAAGTGATTACAGTCATATTGAAGATATGACTCGCGAACATATGGATTTATCTCCAAAGGAAATTAATGATATGATACTTGACTTATTTCCTTTAAAAACCAAAAAGGAAAGGTTAAAACAATTGGAAAAAATAACGCAATTTAAAAGGCAAGAAAAGGAAAAAAAGATTAAGGAAGCACATAAAAAATCGAAATCAAAAAAGATATCAAAAAAAGACAAGTTGCCAGGATTGGGATATGATTCAGATCGTGAGGATAGAAAATCATCTAAATTGCGTCGTTCGTTTGAAAAGTTGAAAAAAGGTAAATACGAAAACAAAGTATTGTCTAAGGTAAAATCAAAGTCAAAGTCAAAAAGGGGAATTAAGTCGTGTTTAAATAAGAAAAAACCAACTGCAAAAAGAAAGGCAGTCGCAAAGAAAAAAAACAAATCCGATAGTGAAGAAGAAACGGAAGAAGAAAGTGAAACCGAATGGGATGAAGAAGATGAAGATGAAGATGAAGATGAAGAGAGTGGTTCAGAATGGGAGACAGCGTCGTCAACCGATGAAGACGATAGTGATAGTGAATATTTTCCAGAAAACGAGGACGATGAATTGGACGACGATGAATTGGATATGTTAAAAGATGGGAATATGAAATTTAACATTATATTTACCACTGGTAATGGAGATGGCGGTGAAGAAGATGGGTTTGGGCAAATGATGGGGTCATCGATGTCATTTGGTGATTTTATGAAAAATGGTGATGAATATGGAGATGAATATGACGATATTGAGGAATATATTACCAGCGATGACAGTGAAGAAGATGACGATGATAGTGACAAAGCGGGTAACAGCAAAGAAAAGAAAAATTCTAAAAACAAATCAAAAAATGATACAAAGTTTAAAAAGGACGAAACTGTGATGGTTAAAATGAAAGACTGGGACGGATTTTATAAAGGCAAGGTTACAAAAGTTAATCGTTATAAAAACCATTCTTCAAAGAAAATGGAAGTTACATATGATATACGTCTAAATAACAAGGATTATGACGATGTATTAGAAGTTCCATCTACAAGAATGAAATCTGTTAATAAGGAAACCCACGAATACGAAGAGTTGATAGAGGAAATGAAGAAATTGTCAAAGACGAAGAAAAAAGGCAAGAAGGCGTTTGATAAAAAGATAGAAAATATGATGAAGGCTTTGGAAAAGAAAAATGAAAAGGATAAAAAAAGAGAAGATAAAAAAATGAAAAGTAAAAATTTGTCAAGGTTTAAAACACTTTTAAAAACAAGCACTCCTGTCAACGATTATAAATATTTCAGTGGATTAAAGCCGGAACAACAAAAATTGGTTTTAAAGAAAATGAAAGATTTGAGCGAATATGATAAGGTTGAAACGCCATATCGTTTACAGTTAATAGAATCAGATATTCCGGTAGAATATAAATCATCGGCTATTAAAAAGATTAATAGTTTAAACTACATGGATCCTGGAAGTGGTGAATACTATAAAATTAAACAATGGGTTGATACATTTATGAAGATACCATTTAATATTACCAGAAGATTGCCTATTAAGATGGACGATGGACCTGAAAAATGTAAAAAGTTTATGTTGGAAGCTAAAGAGTCACTTGATGGAGCAGTGTATGGATTGGACGATGCCAAAATGCAGATAATGCAGATTGTCGGCCAATGGATTTCAAATCCGGATAGTGTTGGTAATGCGATTGCTATTCAAGGTCCTATGGGAACGGGTAAAACCACGCTGGTAAAAGAAGGTATTAGTAAAATATTGGACCGGCCATTTGCTTTTCTGGCGTTGGGTGGCGCAACAGACAGTAGTTTTCTAGAAGGACATTCATATACATATGAAGGTAGTTCTTGGGGTAAAATTGTAGACATATTGTTGAACAGTAAATGTATGAATCCTGTTATATACTTTGATGAGTTGGATAAAATCAGTAATACGCCTAAAGGTGAAGAAATCGCAGGTATATTAACACACTTAACGGATTTAACACAAAACTCACAGTTCCATGATAAATACTTTTCCAGCATCGACTTTGATTTAAGCAAGGTATTGTTTATATTTAGTTATAATGACGAATCAAAGGTAAATAAAATCTTGTTGGATAGAATGTATAAAATTCGAACGAAAGGATACAATAATAAAGAAAAGATTACAATTGCCAACAACTACTTAATACCATCTATTATTAAAAATGTGAATTTTAAAAAGGAAGACATTGTGTTTCCAGAAGAAACTTTGACACATATTATATCTAATTATACAGAAGGTGAAAAGGGTGTTAGAAATTTAAAGAGAGCTTTGGAAATAATATATACCAAGTTAAATCTGTATAGATTAATGGATGAAGATACGCAGTTGTTTGATAATGAAAAGTCATTCAAGGTTCAATTCCCTCATACTGTTACTGTACCAAATGTAAATCATTTAATAAAGAAAAATGATAGTATGAGTGCACCTCCATTTGGTATGTATGTATAAACAAAACAAATATAGTATATTAAAACCGACAACTGACACCTGAAAAGTTGAAACTTAAATTGAAGTAAATAAATATATATTTTTTATGTTAAAAATATATATTCAACATTAACACCGCACAATACGACACAATATAACAAACACATACCTTTATATAATTACAAACTCACAAATTCAAGAAATATGAGTAACGTTGAAAATGATACTGCTAAATTAACCACTCAACTTAATGATATCAATTCTGTATTAGCATTGCAAAATAGCAACGCTGAACTAAACGATATAAACACTGCGAAGTTAAAGGAAATGTCAGATAAGATGGAATATATTGTTAGTCAAGCAATTAGCGAATGTCCGATATGCTATAATCCTACATCAGTTAAAAACTCATGTTGTATGTCTAAGTGCGGGCATCATATGTGCACATCATGTTATTATAAATGGGTAGATGTTAAAGGAAAAAACACATGTCCAATGTGTCGTTGTGATATATTTTCGCGAGATAGTAAATTGAGAGATACACTATCCAGATTGAACGGTGTATCTTTTGAGCGATTACAGATATTACGAGGCAGTTTAAGATATTATGATCGTGTTAATGCTGAGAAAAAACAAGAACTTGCTTCTCTTACGGAGTCAGTTGAGCGCGTAAAACATGATTTAAAATTCTCAGCCAGAGAGTTAAAAATCATAGAAGTTGAACTTGTAGATAGAAATAATATATTGGATGAAATGGAAACATATACAAAGGATATAAATAAATGGAAAACAAAACATGATAAGCGGATGAAACATGAAATTTCGATGGCACGCAAAAAATGGCGCGATTCTATTAAAAAGGTAAATAAACAAGCTAAAGAAAAGGCAAATATAAGATATATCGTTAATTCAGCCGGTCTAATAAAGTGGCACGATTCAATCACGCCATTTATTAAATTAGAAATGGATCGATTGCGAACGATGGGTACTAATATAATAAAAAATGATTTGAAGTCCAACTACACGAGTGAAGAAGTAATTGGATGGGGTGACTCAAATATGGCTGACAATTGCAATATTGAACCGGAAACTAGATTGGACTTATATGGTCGTATTTAAATTATGTATCACAATAATATTCAAATGTGTAAATAAAAATATTAACTTTTTATTTTATACATCATTGTTGTTAGTTATATCACCATCTTCTATTGTATTTGGCATTTCTAATATACTTTTAATGTCAACTGTTTTCGCTATATTATTAACGATTTCTTTTTTATCATAATTTAATAATTTAGATGCTATTTCGCATTTAAACGTTTCGTCATCTGTGTTGTGTGGCAGAGGGTTTTCTTTATCATATTCGCTATAAAAATTAATGTATGCTTTGTTATGTAAGTTATTTACTTGCATACTTAATGAGCCATTTGTATCTACACTATCTTTTACCCATCCTTCATTTTTATCTTTAACCATAAAATTTCGCCGTTTTTGATCGGTGCAGTGTATCGGTCGTTCTGTAATAGGTATATCTTGTAAATCTTTCAGTACTTTTTTAGATATAAAGTTATCAATCATTTCATTTTCGTTTAATATATCGTTTAATTTAAATGATATATTTTCTACAAAATCTTGAAGACTTTGTGCGTTATTACAATATTTATCTAAGAAAAAGTTGATCGAAATATTGTTGTTTGTTATTACCTGTTTCGGTCCTAATATACCACTGTCTACAACTTCGCTGATGGAATTTGCTAGCTTAGACACTTTATTCGACAGATCATTTATTTTTAAGTCGGTGTGGTTTACTGCGTTTGATTTATCAATCGACGGCCCAATACATACTTTCTTTTTATGATAACGAAGTCCGCTTCTGTCTTTGTATTGTTTATTACATATTTCACACGCATATAATGTTGTAACACTTTTTAACACTTTTTTAACACTTTTTTCTCCATTTATCTCAACAATTCTTATATGCTTTTTAGTGCCGATATGTTTTTCATAATGTGACTTTTGTGATGCAGTATAGTCACATAGCGAGCAGTAAAACTTATTTTTATTTTTAACACTTTTTAACACTTTTTTCTCCATTTTTCTACAATTATATATACTAAATTATTTATTTTAATATCTATTCAAATATTTAAAATAAATAGGCCGAAATAAGTATTATTTTATCGAAAAAAAGGCACTATTTTCTAGAAGGGGGTAAATTCTGAAAAAAAGGTTCCAAAAAAGGTTCCAAAAAAGGCACCCATCGAAAAAATGCTTATGTTCGATGGGTGCCTTTTTTTCAAAATTCACCGATTTTTTTGCCAAAATTTGCAAAATTTAACACTTTTTTAACACTTTTTTCTACGTTTTTTCTACGCTTTGCAAAAAATTCTTATGCTTTCATATTTTCCACATTTTTATGATTTTATGATGTAGTTTCATTTTAAAAGTGTAATAAAATCTTTAACACTTTTTTAACACTTTTTAACACTTTTTTCTACGTTTTTCCCCACTTTTTAAAAATTTCGAAATTTTTTGTCAAAAATAGGCAAAATTTTCGAAAAAAATCGTTCGATGGGAGCCTTTTTTTCATTTTGACCGTTTTCCCCCAATAGTGCCTTTTTTTCCCGAAAATGGCCGTTTTTTTACCTACAAACCACAACTCGTTTAAAAATCATTTTTTGTCACTTTTCAAATGAGACCATAAAAAAAAAGGTTCCAAAAAAGGCTCCCATCGAACAGTTTTTTGTTGAAAAGTTTTTTCAATTTTGCGATTTGGACATTTTGAAATTGTCCATTTCCGATTTTTGAAAAACTTTTAGTAAAAAAATCGTTCGATGGGAGCCTTTTTTGGAACCTTTTTTGGAACCTTTTTTGGAACCTTTTTGGGTGCCTTTTTTTCGGCCATTTTATGTATTTTACGATAAATATTCTTTAAGGAAAATAAAAGAAAGTATTGGATTAAAAAATAGGGTAGATGCAGAAATATGATCGGCCCCCAATTTTTCATATTTTATGGCTTGTTCTATTGTTTTTACTAGGGACCGCAATTGTTCGTCTAATATCTACAAAATAGCAAAGAACGCAATAAATAACATAGACAGACCAAGTTATTTATGTAGAGAAAAAAGTAATCAAAGCACTTCAACGAGTGCCTATAATCAAACTTTACGCAGGTATGAAAAGACCTAACTTTGAACCTCTTTTTTTTCGCATTGTTTGTGCGAACTTAAATATTCAAAGGTGTAAATAGCATTATTATACACAATAAAATAATATGTGTGAGTTATTTTAACAATTGATTAAATTGACAACAAAATGGTACTGTTAAATTAGTTCAACCATCTATTCGCTACCATCAAATATCCTACAATCGTATCAACCATTTACAAGACAACAAATTAAAACTAACGATGCAATCGAAACAACAAGTCAATCTTTATTCCCCAAACTCGATATCATACGCTCAATTAAAACAGTTAACTACTACTTTTAACGAGCATTATATGTATGAAATTAATACAGTTGAAATGAAAGAAAACAAAGAAAAAAAACAAGCCAGCGTGGTGGTTTTGAAAAAATACGGAAAAGACGTTATCGACATTATTGCAGACACCATTTCTACAATGGAAAGTGGTAAACAACTTCCGGTGCATGATTTGGAAGGCGATGTTTCTGATATTGTATCGCACATCAGCGGACAATTCGATGCTTGTTTAGACAACGACTTCTGTATTGAATCTTGGTCTATTCAAACAGAGCATTTGAATTATCAAGTAAATCCGGCGTGCTTTTCGATTTACAACGGGCCGGATAATTGCGAAGTTTCATTTAAATGGTTGCATAATGGTAAAGCAGAAGGGCGCAGCGTAAGTATCAAATTAAATAAAGGCGATGCTTATTTTGTAGTGATGGAAGAAAGCGACGAATATACAGTTGGTGAATTTTCAGGTAAAGCGGAAAAAAAAGAGAAAAAAGAGAAAAAAGAGAAAAAAGAGAAAAAAGAGAAACTGCGTCTTAGTGATACAAAGACATACACGCAGCGTGGTATTGAAATAAAAGGTACAAGTGGCGCTGAGTTGCGTGTTGCTATACACAAAGAAACTCGCCAGGTGTATAAGAAAAATGAAAAGAATTGGACTGAAGAAGGAAATGCAAAGTTTCAGGAATTGTTTCCTAATGGACTAAGTGAGTCAAAGCGCAAGAAAAAACAGCCGAAACAAGCAACGCAGGCATCCGCTACTGAAACTCAAGTAGAATCAGACAGTCAATCCAGCAACGATGATATTGCCGATATTGATACACAAACAGATAGCGTTTCACAAGAAAACGCTGAAACTCAGCATGAAGAAGAAATCGGCGAGGAAGAAATCGATCTTGATGATTTAGTGGACGATTTAGTGGACGATTTAGTGGATGATTTAGATGAGTTGGAAATAGATGACAACGAATCATCTCAACAAAATGAAGACCGCGATGGAGACGAAGAACCGCAAGAACATCAACTTGAATTAACGGACGACGAAGAAGAAATAGTCGATGAACTATCCCAGTATGGAGGAAGTGAATTAAATGAAGAGCAATATAATGAACTGCCAATCACAGAAACGGCTGGTGAAAATATATCACAAATCGATGGCGCGCGTGTTGAGGCGAGCGCGCCATTAGATAGTGTAAGCACGTTTAAGTTGTCCGTTGTTAATTTGGTAAACATACGATTATTGGAAACCATTATTCCAAAAAGCATTACATTATGCGATGAATCCGGTAACATCGAACATGAACGCACCGTGTATTTATTACTCGAAGAAGGCGTTACAGAATTATCCATTGGGAAAGACCATCGCGTTGGAAACAGAGTATATGGATTTCCTAGTAAATATCCAGTTTACTGTGTCTTGAGTATGTAATTTATAAATAAATTACATGCATAATAAAAACAATATTATATAAAAAGAAACAAAAAAAGAAACAAAAAAGAAACAAAAAACCACATCTCCCTTCCATCCCAAACACTTTTTTTATTAAATCAACGAGAAGCATATATTGAAGCGGCACCAATAATACCAAACACCAAAAAAAAGCCACAAACAATTAAAGTTGGAATTAGCATTGTATATTATTTAATATTGATCACAGTTTTAAATAATAATATGTATAATTTAGTAACTTAACGATTGATAACTGTATTGACAATTTGCTCTACCCTCTCCATTTTTATTAATAAAACACTAGTTATTTATTAGTGTTTTTATTAAGCATTTTGCGAATTTAAGTTATATAGCTGTTCTATTCGCAAAGAAACAGAATAATCGGTATTATTAAAATCAACCACTCTTCCTAACTCATCTAATATGGTGATTTTCAGTTTGCTGATATTAACAGGTCCAAAATATTTTCTTATGTAATTGGTTTCGACATCTGGATTTACATAATTATAATTTCCATCGCTGGTTTTAACCAATTTAGCCAAAATGGTATTATTTGTAAAAACGGATTCTTGAAAGGGAGAGAAAATGGTTTGCGAATAATTTTTGTTGTAATCATCAATTGCCAAAAACAAATACCGACTACCTTCCGTGTTAAACATGCCTTCTGGTGAATAACCTTGAACTGTTGTTGTATTGGCTTCCGAACGAGTCACATAATCCGTTGCATAATTATAATATTGTTTTCTATAACCTAACAGCCATCCCATATTCATTTGTATTGGTCGATTTGGCTCATCGCTAATTCGCCAGTCAATATTAAATCGCAATTCAACCAAATCACCATCTAAATTTGTTATAGGTATACCACCATTACTGGTTCCACGAATATCCCTTACTAAATTAAATTTTTTAGTAACCTCGTCATAATAAGCCCCAATCCTACTTAATCGGTTGTTACTGGTATCGTTGAAAACATATTCATTTAAATACCGCATTAATGTATTGGGAGTATAAATACCGTCTTTAATTTTGATGACATGCTTACTTTCGTTGATTACCGTGACATCATTACTAATATTTGCGTTGTCCGTATTATTACTACTTACATCAAATACTTCTATTGTAAATTCGTTTGTTTTATTTATGCTGGAAAAGGTGTAGTATAAGTCGGGTATTTCGGCGGATTGAAGTGTCATCGAAGTAACATTTTGAAGTGTGTTGTTTAAATCGATGTTAAAATTAGATGATTTAGTATTGTAATAATCGTTTCGAAACATGGTATTAATATTTAATACGGCGGCTGTTTTTTCGCGATTGATTGGATTTATTTTGGAAGTTAAGTCTTGCTTAGGGTTTTTTTTAATTAAAAAATGTTCGCCATGATATGTATTGCTTTTTTCTAAATTTTCTGTGAATTCTTGCTGTGTGATATCAGATTGGCTGTTGATGGTTATTAATTTATTCATTGCCTTTTTAAGAAAGTCGACTAAGGGTGCTTTCTCTCCCAATTCTATGTTTTGATTAGATTCGATTTCATTAATATAATTTAAACATTTATGATGAATGTTTAATTGATTTACTTGTTCTTCTTTTAATTCAAATATATCATATAAATCACTTTTAGAATATTCATCTATTTGTAGGCAAAAGTCCATATAATAAATTATTATATAATAAATTATTGATAATTATCTTATTTAATTGTATCTTATTTAATTGTATCTTATTTAATCCTATCTTATTTAATCCTATCTTATTTAATCCTATCTTATTTAATCCTATCTTATTTAATCCTATCTTATTTAATCCTATCTTATTTAATTAAATATTTTCTTATAATATACTAATTATGAGTGGAAGTTTTAAAAATCCAGCAATCTTATATGATAATATGACATCAAACGATTATATAAATTCCAAAAAAAATAAGCAACTGTTTTGTGATATTAATAATTCCAAGTCAAAGGTTCATAAAGTGAAAGGTGGAAAGTTGTCACAAACAGCAAACCATTCCACATTAATGGCAATGACAAAAGGTTATTTTGATTATTATCAAACAACAGATGTATCAAATGCTTTTTTTACAACATACAACGAACAAATTATCAATAATGATAATTGTGTTACATATCCATCAAGTAATACTGATATAAGTAGTAATTATTTTGGTAGTATATTAACTACATATGAAGATGGTTATCAAGCGATTATTGACTCCAAGGCATTTTTCCAAAATGAATATGCTGAAGTATCCGAAGAAAACATTACAATCACAGACCAACATAAAGTAGGAAAGGTTAAATGCTTTAAAATGCATGGAGAAATCAAGAAAACTTAATATATTTATACTTAATTTACAAATATATTAAGGGGATCATAATCAGTTGGTTTTCGTTTCTGTTTGTTTATTCTTCAGTAGTTTTCTTGGGGTAAAATGTTTTATCACCTGCTTTGTTAACAGCTTTTAATATTCTATCAAAATCTTTTTTTAATTCGGTTGATGTTTCGGTTGGTGATGTGGTTAATGATTCGATTGTTTTAACTATTTGGTCAATGGTGCATAGTTCTCGTTNTNCTTCTTCTTTTACTTCTGTCGGTCCTCCTACTCCTGTACTTACAGGTGTACCATCGGTTTCTCTTGGGCCTGCTGTTTGGCCTTCGTCTCCTTCTCCAGTTGTATCTGCTTCTTCTGCGGGTGCTGCAACTTTACTATTACCACCCCCACCACCTCTCATCATTACATTTTCTTTTATTTTACAAATGGGGTTGGTGCTACCGGGATAGCATTCTCTAAATATATCTTTTACAAAATCATTAATAAATCCTTTGCCTGTATCCAAATGATTAATATAATCGGAATATTCCAACAAATTTTTCATGGATTCACCCTTATAATACAAACATTTTGGGAGAGAAAACCCACCTTTTTTATCTACTACTTCTACATATTTCCATCCATTACCAATATCTCCATTATCAAGTATATGGTATAATATATCTTTAAATTTAAGATTTGTATTATTCATTTATATATATAATATATATAAATGAATTATTTAATATTAGTTATTAATAACTTAAATAATATTAAATACAATTAAAATTCAGTATCCCACGCCGTCACCGCTTTGTTACCGGCTCTAGATGCTAAATAAGATTTCTGCTCCGCAGTTTCACAGGCACATCCACCCGTTCCACTAACAGTAGAATGATTGCAACATTCCGGTTTAAAATCATTATTACCATAGTAAAACAATTGTCCTTCTTCCATTGGAACACTTACTTTTTCATAATTTTCACCAGGTTCATATACTTTTTGGTATTTATCATTGTGAACACCATTTGATGTGCTATACAATAAGTTAGACATACCTTCCTTGTTAATACAACTTATGCATGTGTTGCTTATAATAAATCCAGCAACAAGTATTATTATTAACAAATTGATGATATTAAGGTTAAGAGTGATTGAAATATTACTCATATAAATATTAAATAGATAATATTTAAAATTTATTTTAATTTTTTCATAGTAAATTACTTATTGTGTTCAACCGCTTAATTATTTAAAAAATATTCTAAACAAGCATTAAAATCATATATTTTAACACCATCTACATAAAACATATTTTTATCTGTTAAAATGTGATACAATTTATTTTCATGTTTGCTGTGCTTAATATGCGTTTTATGATATTTTGCTAAATCAGATTTCTCAAATATTATATTATTACCTTTTAAATCAAGCGTATCATTAAAATAGTTAAATGTATTTTTATTGTCCAGTGATTGAACGACTCCAGTAACAACCACTCCGTTTTTCAATATCTCTCCCACTTCGATATCTTGAATATATTTTTTCTCACCATTTTCCAATTCAATTACAGTATTTTCAAAGAAACCACTATTTAAGTATGTATTGATGTCTTTTTTGGTGTAAATGTATTTTTTATTTTTAAGCGTTAATATTTCACTAATCGTCACTTCATCCCAATCCATAAAAACCGTATCATTTATTTCTATTTTTTTGGAATTGGTGTTAATACAATACACCAAGTCTTCTTTTTCATTTAAACGAACCGCTCGTGGATCATTTTCAACATGAATCCAGCCAATTGATGGATTATAAACAGTATGATTTTCAGTTACAATAACCCCATTTAAATTATACATCGTATTACCCACCGCACTTGTTTTAAATACGCTGGTGACAACATCGTTATTTAATAAAACATCTCCGGGAACCAATTTCGATATAGCAACCGATCCATTTACCGTGTCGATTTTAGTATCTTTATGAAAACAATTCGAAGGTTTACCGGGTTTAGACGGTATATTTCCCACGCTTATAAGTAATGCATTCGACATGTTTACTTTTATAATAATCATCAAGGTCATAATTGCAATATAAAATATGGTAGCCGAAATAGCAATAGGCCAAGTAAATGGTAAAATCCACAATCCTACAATCATAGCCGACGCCGCAATCATTCCCGCAATAATAAGATCCATAAAACTTCCGATAAATGCTCTTAGTGCGGAAAACTTGGCAACCAACGCGTGCAACAAAGTGATAATGACGGCATTCATTTTATTTAAAACATCTTTCATATTAATATACATTTTCTGTATGGGAATAATAACACTACCGATACGGCTGATAAAATACTCCATTAATACTCTCATTTTTGCAATTATATTTGCGGCTAAAGTTTGAAGCCCTCCTCCAGAAGCTGCTATTTTTTGTAATCCGGAGGTTAAACTTTCAATGGTGCTAATGATGGGTTTTGTAAATACATCAACAATTGATTTCAAAATTAGATTTGTGCATACTGAAAAGTTTTTACTAGTACTTTCAAATACGGTATCGTTTGGGTCTTTATTAATCATTCCAGCAAACGGTATTATGCCCGGACGACATCTTATATTATTCCAATCATCTTTTAATTCATTTATATTTGACTTTATATTAAAATATGAAAATACAAGTAAAAATGCGATTATAACTATAACTGTTATAGATACAGAACTCCCGTATTTTTCTAAATATGTCTTATTTCTGTATAATTTATTTACATTTAAAATAAAAGTATCGTTCATCTTATATATAAAATGGATAATAATATGATTTTCGCATTCTATTTAAAGAAATATTTAAACCACTACATTAATCTTCCCAATCCCAAAATTTATATTCTCCCACTGGAATGATGTGAGTAGAGGTGACCAGACAAGATAATGTATCACTATACATATCCGTTTTTTCTGCTAAATCGAAGAATTGGACGGGTATTAAATCACCTGTGCTAGGGTCAACAATTTTATGACTTCCTGTAACCAAAATGTCCGCATTTAGTTGTTTACTCCATATTTTATAAAAACGATGTTCTTCACCGCCTTTAATTTTTAAAGTAGCAACAACATCGATGCCCCCTTTAATTTTTTCACCAATCTTAATATTTTTCATTTTCTTTACTGAACCATCATTCATAGTTACTGGTGTATCGGGTGAAAAGCACAATAATCGAATGGTTTGTCCAATTGGGCCTCTCCAAAGACTAGTTCCAGTTGAAGCTCCGGATTGTATCATATTGGTTATTACAACCATTGTTCCGGCAAATTTATAAAATACATCTTTCATATTAACAATAAAAAACTGCATTTTCGCCATGATACCTTTAAAAATATTTATTATATCTCCTCCTGCCATACCAAATCCTTTGGTCATGTTTGCCATAATAACGGTTAATGAACTAACAGCACTTAATATGCCACCGGCAACATCACCTAATACATCTAAATTATTGAAAACCGGTTTTAAAAATGTATTCATTAATGCAGATTGAATTTTTCCAATGCAAAAAGCAAAATTTTCTATTGAATCGTATCCTAAATAACCGGCAAACGGCATCGCGATGGGACTACATTTGTATTCGTCCCAATTATCTTTAATTTTTTTCAACCCTATTGCTAAAAATGAGGAAATATATAATACAATAAAAGCAACAATAATAAGTATGGCCGTATATACATCGCTATTTTGTGTTGGCGATTTAACAACCGCCTTTTTAATCATATTAGCACTTCTTAAACCCTGGATAACTTCCATAATAAATTATGTTTTGATTTTAATATTTTAAATTTATTAAAATCAACCTTAAATAATTATTCCAATACTTTTGCTTTTACTACATTTAATTCACCGGCTTCTCCACCGACAATCATTGCGTTTCCCAAAGCGTTCATGCTAGCTCCGGTTTGTCCTGCATGTTGTGACAACTCCATCCCTTCCAAGACTCCCCCGCCTTTACTACCGCCTTTTAAGTATAGTTTTTTAAGTTGTTTTTGTATTTTTTTCCTTGCTTTTTTAAGTGTTTGTGATAATTTTCGCTTGGGTATATGTTTTAAATGTATTCTGTTTTTCATTGTTTTATGGTTACTGGTATTAATACCTTTTTTTCTTTTCATACCATTCTTGTTTTTCATGGATTTACCGACTTTTTTTGATTTTTTTTGTGTTTTCTTTGTTGCTTGGTTACGCTTTTTACTTTTAACATATTTAATTTTCATTTTTACAACCATTATATAATTAACGCGTAAAATAATATAAACAATAAAAATTATTATTTAGTATATTAATTATAAAATGGATGAAGATGGACGATTAAAATTAAAAAGTATGATTAACGAATTTAAGCCAGAAGAAACCACTGGAAAAATAAGAAAGTTAAAGCATAGTGAAAAAATCAAAAAGCAAGTGGAAACATATTTAAATTTAAAGAAAAAGTATAGCCGATTATCACCCGAGACATTTTCAAAGATGTGTAGAACTCAATGTGCTTTTTTGTATGAAAACTATACAAATTTATATAATAAATTGGTGAAAGACGATTTAGATTTGTCTATTTTATTTAACTTTGTTAGTATTTTAAAGGAAATCGAAGATGGTAAATTAGATCAGCACGAAGGATCGGTAAAGGTTGGTCAAATCTTAAAGGAGTTGTATATTGACAGTGCTTTACGAGAAGACAAAAAGCGAAATAGTAAAAAACATAAATATAGAAAATCAAACAACGTATCATGGAGCGACTTTAAATCGTCATCTAACGCCCAATCGCATCCGTCGTCGTCTGAACTATAGTTATGTTATGATATTTTATAAATATTTTATAAATATTATAATAAATTAATTTAAAAAGGTTTTGGTTTAATAAAGTATTATGGAATTGAAAAAGATCGTGCAAACTGCGAACAAAAATGTTATATATTTAAAAAATGGTTTTGAAAAAGTATATCATGAAAATGTAAATTGTTATGATAGAGCTGATCGTTATAAAATTAACCAAACATTTGCTCTTTTGACATGTATGCTTGGGGGAAGTTTATTTGAGAATTTTATTGGATTAATGTGGAAGCCTTATGCTGCTTGGAGTTATGTTGAATTTGCTGGTATTGTTTATTTTTTATACAGAGGAGGTAGTTATGGTGGTGACTTGGTTTTCGATTATTTAGATAATATATCTACATCTAGACCAATTCCAACCGCGTATGCTAGTGAATTAGTAGAAGGAGGTAGTTATGAAAATCCAATAGATTTAACTTCAAGTAATGATGAAGAAGAAGACGCAGAAGAAGACGCAGACGAAGACGAAGAAGAAGAAGAAGACGAAGACGAAGAAGCAGAAGACGAAGACGCAGAAGACGAAGAAGCAGAAGACGAAGAAGCAGAAGAAGAAGACGCAGAAGACGAAGAAGCCGCAGAAGAAGAAGACGCAGAAGACGAAGAAGCCGCAGAAGAAGAAGACG
>JGI20154J14316_10000435_pt1 | contig 37639 bp, 28 predicted proteins | sample COG_04_FD_14316 | JGI IMG/M metagenome (IMG submission 14316)
AGGATATTCGAGCACAGCTATAGGGTTGTAATTACCTTCAACATTAATATTATCAATAAAAAGATTGTTGCCGCCATCGCTTTGAAACTCAAATTTTATTAGAAAATTTTCATTATTCGGACCTGCCGAACTAAAGTTACTTGTTCCCTCGAACCTCCAATCTGAAATATTTTTAGGGAAAAAACCATTGGTTGTTGAAGCTGAGGTGGGAAGAATTGAGCCTGATTTTTGGTAAACTTTTTTCCAAGTATTGCCACAATCAGCACTAACTAAAACTTTTAATACTTCATTTTCATTGCCTGTTTTATTTGCAATAGCCATATCCCAGCTTATGCCAATTGAAGATAAAGGAGAAACATCAACAGGGCCAACTATAAACTCATCTTTATGGTTTACTATGTTCGAAAAATTATTTAGCATTAATGAGTTTTGCCCCTCTAAAGAGTAACTATTAGTTTTTTCAAACTTTATTGCATCCTTATCGCTATTTATTAAGTAAACATCCTTTTTAAAATTATCGGGGTCTTCAAAGCCATTTTGGTAAGGAACAGGACTTCCAATTTCGGGCAAAGACCAAATGTATTTTTCTTTGTTAACAGTAAAAGATTTTGTTGAGTTAGAAACAATTAAACTTACATCATGTATACCGGTTTGTGTAAAACTTACAACCGGATTTTGGCTTGATGCCGAATTAATATTGGCACCATTAAAAGTCCAGTCCCAATTGGTTTGACCATAGGCAGATTTATCTCTAAAAATAACAGGATTGCCAAAACATATAATTGGGTTTGGCACATCAAAATCTGCAATTAAAAATTGATTAACACCTGTTTCGTTTAAGGTTGAAGGTTGCCATAAGTTTCTTCTTTCTGCCACATTTGACTCTAAGGCTGTCCTCATTCTGGTTGATTGACCTTTGGTAAACATATGGTAGCAATAAGAATAGTCCATAAAGTTTTGATGGTTATCTATTTGGTCTTTTCCATAATAGGTATCAAAACTTGAGCAAGAGTTTCTGCCTGATATGCAAAATGAGCTTCCGTTTCCTAAAGTATTTGGCGTATCGTAAACGCCATCATCTGAATTGCAGTTTCCAGAGGCATTTACGTTATTAGTAAAGCCCCAAGTATGAGGTAAATTTATCCAATGACCAATTTCATGGGTTAAAACCCTGCTTCGCCTTTCATCGCTTGTGCCTATGCCTCCAACGTAGTTATGCAACACAATAATTCCATCACCTTCTTCATAAAAATCTAATGTAGATGGAAAAAAAGTGTAGCCCGCTGCTCCGGAGGCGATGTTTTTTACCACCCAAACATTAATGTATTTTGACCTATCCCATTGATTAATTTTTGAATCTTCATCTCCAAATGATGTAAGTTGTGGTTCATAATAACGGTTTATGCCATTGGTAGGGTTTCCATCTGGGTCTTTCAATGCCAATCTAAATTCAATATTGGTAAATCCAATTTCTGATTGAAACTCAGGAAACACCTCAGAAGTATCTGCATTTTGTTTTAGGAAATCTTCATTTAAAATACGAACACAATCTTTTATCTGTTCATCTGAAATGTTCTCTGGCCCATTTTCATGTAAAATGTGAAAAACTAAGGTTACGATATATTTTGGGTTATTGGCAGATTGTCTATTTGCCTTTTGCAATAAAGCATTTTGATATTCTTGTTCTAGTTGGTTTTTTGCTTTGGTGATGTCTTTTTCCAAATGAGGGTTTAACTGAATAAAAGAATCATTTATTTCAATATCACAAAAGCCTGTTGTTTGTGAAATTGGTTTGTTGATTGGTTGGCTAAAGCCTAAAGAACAAATGAAAAATGAGATGCCAATAGAAATTAATAACTTCATAAGGAATATTGAATGTAGTTTTATAACACAGCTTTGCCAAAAGGGTTTAAAAGCCAATTTATTTTGAAATGATTAATGAAAGAGTTTCGGTTTTTCCTGAAGGATCTTTCAAAATTAAAATGTAGTTTCCATTTGGATAGTTTGTTACTGGAAACTCTGCATAATTTGACATAGAAGGCATTTTTTCTGAAAACATTATTTTTCCATCTATACCTATTAATGTTAAATTTCCATTGCTAAAGCCCTCATCAAAATACAATTGCACCGATGTTTTTGCAGGGTTTGGAAACATTTTTATTTCAGTTTTATTAACTTCATCAACTTGGCCGATATTGGAGGTGTCAGTAGGAGGAGCCTTAAATTGTAAGCCAGAACCTTTGAAGAAAAAACCTAATCCGCCTGGATATTCACCTACTATTAAATCTGCAATAGAATCGCCATTAATTTCAGCCATGCTTATTGTTGGCTTGTAAACGTTGGTAAATATGGTGTCGTAAAGTGTAAAGTTGCTGTCTAAACTTGCCTCTAAGTTGTGGTAAACAAAAATTCTTCCTTCTTCTTCGGCAACAAACAAATACCATTTTGACCCACCTTGTTGACCATAAACTCTTCCGGCTGTGTCAAGTTTAATGGCAAATGGAGAGGTGTAACCTGTGCCAATAATTCCTTTATGAGAAATACCGCCAAAGTTTTGTTTGATATTTCCTTTCAAGAAAATTCCATTTGTGTTTGTTCCGTTGTTTGGCACAAAGTTTAAAGTTCCATTTCTTTCACCAATCAATAAATCTATTGTGCCATCTTCGTTCAAATCTACCAATTGTGGTGTTGCATGCAGGCCCACATCAATGCTATCTAAACCTAATATTGTTCCAGGTTGAAAGGTTGGTTCATTTCCAAAACCGGTTGTATTTTCATAGTATTTGAGTTTTCCATTATAGTCTCCAATTACCATGTCTAAATCTTGGTCATTATCCATATCGGCAAAGGCAGGGTATAAAGAGGAGCTATTTAGTCCTGATAAACTTGCTAGATCATTATTTTGTAATGTAAAAACAGGCACGGTGCTGTCTCCAGTGTTTTTATAATATACCAATTTACTGAGGTAACTACCTGTTGTTTGATAACTTCCATAACCCCCAATAATTAAATCTTGAAGGCCATCTCCATTAATATCTGCAAAACATGGGTAAGCATTTGTGCCAACATCAACCATATTTTCAGATAAAAAGTCTTTTTGTTTAAGCTTGAATGTAGGAGCCTCATTTGTTCCTAGATTATCATAAAGCCAAACATTATTTAAATCTAAGCCATTTCCTCCAGTATTGGGTGCGGCAATTAATTCTTTTACGCCGTCATTGTTTACATCTAAATAATACGCAGCTGGAAAAATAAATAAATCGGCAGGCACATCATAGCTTGGAAAATTGGTATCCATGCTTGTTGTAATCGCATAGTTTGTGTCTCCTGTGTTAAACAATGCAACAAGGTTGTTGTATCCAATATCCCCTAAAATGAGGTCTTTGTCTTTATCGCCATCAAAATCAATGGCTAACATGTTAGAGCCAGCATGTCTGCTACCCTTATTATTGGGAGGAGCAATAGGTCCTCCACCTTTACATTTATAACCGAAAGAAACCGTGTTGGTAGTTGAATTTTCAATAAACTCACCGAAACAACCGGTTTGGTATTCAAAAACTAAAGTGTCTGTTGTGCCTGTTAACTCAACGCTTAAATTTTTGTGATATTCAACGGTAACTCCCCAAACGCCAAAATTCAAAATGTCTAAGTCGCCATCGCCATCTATATCTTCAATAGCAGGTATATCGCCAGGAAGTACATAAACATTGGAGGTAAAATTCCCAAAAAAGTCTGAGGTAATGTAATCTACAATTCCAACATTGGTATGGCCAAAATAATTTACCGATTCGAATGCTAGTCCGTTTGAATCTGAAACATTTTTCCAAACCCCAAGACCAGGAGACTTAATGGTAAAAATATCAGCCTTGCCATCATTATTATAATCTTTCATTATTGCCATATATTCTATGGATGAAGGAAACTTTTGCTGATACTCTGGAGCGTATTTGTAATCTGCCTTGTTTGAAGTACCTCGATTTATAAAGGTTTTTAATTTGTTTGTAGTGCGTTCAAAAACCACCAAATCTTCAATTCCATCAAGGTTTAAATCGCACAAAGAAAATTGAGGAGAGTTAAAACCACCACCGGTAGCAATGCTTAATAAGTTTGTGTCGTGGTAAAATGGAATTGAATCAAACCTACCATAGTTTAGCTTTAGGCCAGGGCTTTTGAAACTTTCAGCTTGGTTTAATTTTTCTGAATTTGTAGTATTGGGTTGAGCCATAGTTATTTCGGCTACAAATAATACCAATACAAATAGTAAATTACGCATACATACAAATATACTAGATACTAAGACTCAAAAACATTTTCTTTGGTTGCCTACCAATAACAAAAAACAATAATGTTCGTTGGGTGATTAAATTATACTTTTGCCGCATGAAGCAAATTGCTACACTTTTTATTTTATTGACGTTGGCTTTTTCTGAAGTTGCTTTAGCTCAGAAAAGTAACGAGGAAACACCGGTTAAGCGAGAAAGAACAGATATGTTCATGATACAATACAATCATGAAGGGTTGTTAAACTTTCCAGATTCAATAAGGTTAAGCCCATGGAGCCGAGGGGTTGGAATTAGCTTTATGTATGATCACTTTTTGGTTGAGTCTGACAAACTTTCAATTGGTATAGGTTTATCATTTTACTCACACAATTACCTTACAAAAAGTGACATTACACAGTACCAAGATACTTCGGGGCAGGTACTTTCAAAGTTTACAGCTTATTCGCCATATACCATTAACAGAAGCAAAATTGTAAGAAATTTTTTAGATATACCTGTTGAGTTAAGGTATAGAACTACACCAAACGAAAAGGGTCATAGTTGGAAAGTTGCCGTTGGAGCAAAAATTGGTTACCGAACTAATATTTACAGTAAGGTTATTGATAAAAACGACGATAAGTATAAAAGCTTTATTTACCCACAAGTTAGCCGTTCTAGATATGGTTTAACAGGTAGAATTGGTTATGGAAAAGTATCTGTAAATGGATATTACAGTTTGAGTAATTTCTTTTTTGAGGGCCGAGGAGCAGAAATAACGCCTATTTCTTTAGGTGTTACACTTACGTTGTTTTAATTATCCAAGCTTGTAAATTACCACTACAAATTCGGTAATAAAGCCAACAAAAAAGCCTAGCAACAACTCTACAGGTGTGTGTTGTTTTTGTTTAAGTCTGGCAGAGCCTACTGCACCAGTTAATAAAACTAGCATCAATAATAGAGTTAGTATATTTAGGTTGAAGCCTAAAGAAATTGCGTAGAAGGCTCCAAAAACGCCTGAAATTCCAACCATGTGAATACTTATTTTTTTATAAAAGTTAAATCCCAAACTAAGTAAAACTGCAATTGTGGCTCCTAGCATAAGCGAATTAATGGTTTGTGGCAGGTTTACTCTTTTTAAAAGGTAATAAGTAAAACCAAAAAAGAAAAATGCCATTACAAAGGGTAAAATTCTTTCTTTTTGATTTTCTAGGTAAATGGATGTTAAAAATTTTTGCTTTAACATCACCAAAATAAAAATAATTGGCAAAATGCAGGTATTTATAAATACCAATAAGGTAATCATAAATTGCATTTTTGAAGGAATAGTTTGGTTAATGTAGGTGTTTAAACCAAAAAGCAATACCACACTATAGGTTGGCATAAACATAGGATGGGCAATAAACGAGAAAAACTTGGCTAACCTGGTTGGCATTATTACATTTCTTTTCGAAGGCGCGCAACAGGAATATTGAGCTGCTCGCGGTATTTTGCAACCGTTCTACGGGCGATGTTATAGCCTTTTTCTTTAAGATGTTTAGCTAATTTTTCGTCAGTAAGTGGTTTTCTTTTTGTTTCTCCACCTATTAAATCTTGTAAAATTCTTTTTACTTCTCTTGTGCTTACTTCTTCTCCGTCTGTTGTGGTTAAAGATTCTGAAAAGAAAAATTTAAGCAAATAAGTTCCAAAAGGAGTTTGAATATACTTGCTATTGGCCACCCTAGAAATAGTGGAAATGTCCATATCAACCTGCTCAGCAATGTCTTTTAAAATCATTGGTTTAAGCTTGGTTTCATCACCTTCTAGAAAAAACTCTTTTTGGTAATTTAAAATACTTTCCATGGTAGTCATCAAAGTATTTTGTCTTTGTTTAATTGCATCAATAAACCATTTTGCAGAATCTAGCTTTTGCTTGATAAATTGCATGGCTTCTTTTTGTTGCTTGCTGGCTTTTCCTTTTTGCTCTGTGTAACCAGAAATCATTTCGTTATAATCTCTGCTAACTTTTAAATCTGGTGCATTTCTAGAATTTAACATCAACTCGAATTGGCCATCTTTTACATTGAGTAAAAAGTCGGGTACAATATGTTCAATTGGCCTATCTCCGCTTCCAGAAGAGTTCCCGGGCTTCGGGTTTAGCTTTAAAATTACTTCAAGTGTGTCTTTTAAATCTTCTTCTTCAATTTCTAATTTCTCAATAATTTTATCGTAATGCTTTTTTGTAAATGCATCGAAATGGTCTTCGAGAATTTTTTTGGCAGTAATTAGAACTATTGAGCGGTGTTGCTCTATTTTTCTGTCAATTTGCAACAACAGGCATTCCCTCAAATCTGTTGCGCCAACTCCAGGAGGGTCAAATTGTTGAATTATTTTTAGTACATCCAAAAGCTCTTCTTTGGTTGTACTGATATTTTGGGTAAAAGCTAAATCATCAACAATAGCTTCTATTTCTCTCCTTAAATAACCTGCCTCATCTAAACTTCCAATGAGGTGCAAAGCCAATTGAAATTGGTCATCATCTAAAGAGTATTCTGCTATTTGTTCTTGGAGTCTATCTTTAAAAGTTTTTCCACCAACAATAGGCATAGACTTTTCTTCGTCGTCGGCACTGTAATTTTTTGCAGAGTATTTGTAATACGAATCGTCATCATCCATGTATTCAGAAAAATCAAATTCTTTTTCGGCTTCTGATAACTCTGGTGAATCGTCGTAATCGTCTTCGTTAGAATCTTCTTGATCGAAAGATTCAGCGCCCTCTTCTAGAGCAGGGTTTGTTTCTAACTCTTCTTTTATTCTGGCTTCCAAAGCTACAGTGGGTAGTTGCAGCATTTTCATGAGCTGAATTTGCTGTGGACTTAACTTTTGTAAAAGTTTTTGTTGTAGGCTTTGCTTTAGCATTATTTAGATTTCTTGCTTATGAAGTTAATATTTCTTTTGATTAAAATTCTGCATTTTTTGGTGTTCTTGGAAAAGGAATTACGTCTCGTACGTTTGTCATTCCTGTTACAAAAAGCATGAGCCTTTCAAACCCTAAACCAAATCCAGCATGAGGTACAGTTCCAAATTTTCGTGTTTCTAAGTACCACCAAACTTCTTCTTCTTCAATATTAAAGTCTGCAATTTTCTGTTTTAAAACATCTAGCCTTTCTTCTCTTTGCGAGCCACCTACTATTTCGCCAATGCCTGGAAACAAAATATCCATGGCGGCAACAGTTTTGTTATCGTCGTTTTGGCGCATGTAAAAAGCTTTTATTTCTTTTGGATAGTTATAAAGAATAACAGGTTTTTTAAATTCTTTTTCAACCAAAAATCTTTCGTGCTCGCTTTGTAAGTCAACTCCCCATTCGTTAACCAAGTATTGAAATTTCTTTTTCTTGTTTGGTTTTGAGTTTTTAAGAATGTTGATGGCTTCGGTGTAGGTTAACCTTTCGAAATTATTTTCAAGTACAAATTTTAAAGTTTCACGCAATGGCATGGCGCTTCTTTGGTCTTGAGGCAGGTCTTTTTCGGCATCAATTTTACGTTGCTCTAAAAACTCCAAATCATCGCCACAATTTTCTAGTATGTAGTTTATACAGTATTTCAAAAACTCTTCGGCAATATCCATGTTGTCAAAAATATCTGCAAAGGCCACTTCAGGCTCAATCATCCAAAACTCTGCTAAATGGCGAGACGTATTTGAGTTTTCAGCCCTAAAGGTTGGTCCAAAAGTGTAAACCTTAGAAAGTGCCAATGCACCTAATTCAGCCTCGAGCTGACCTGATACTGTAAGGTTTGTGGCTTTGCCAAAAAAGTCTTCTTTATAGTTTATTGAACCGTCTTCGTTTTTTGGCGGATTATTTAAATCTAATGTGGTAACCTTAAACATTTCCCCAGCACCTTCGGCATCAGACCCTGTAATGATTGGAGCATGCAAGTAGAAATAACCTTTATCGTTAAAGTACTTGTGTATGGCAAAAGCCAAGTGATGTCTTATTCTTAAAACTGCGCCGAAAGTATTTGTACGAGGCCTCAAATGAGCAATTTCTCTTAAAAACTCTAAGGAGTGTTTTTTTGGTTGTAAGGGAAACTCTTCAGGGTTTGCCTCACCTAATATTTTTATTTCTTCAGCTATAACTTCTACAGTTTGGCCTTTTCCTAAAGATTCAACCAGGTTTCCAGACACCTCAATAGCGGCTCCTGTGTTTATTTTTTTAATGATAAACTCATCAAAATTTTCAAAGTCTACAACACATTGTATGGTTTTAATGGTAGTTCCATCAGATAAGGCAATAAACCTATTACTTCTAAAAGTCCTAACCCAACCTTTTACCGTAACATTAATATTTAATTTCTCTGAACTTAGTGCTTCCTTAATTGTTAGCCACATATTAATAATTTTTGATGCGCAAATTTAGCTGTTTACAATACCTACAAGCAATACCATCCAAAAGAAAATATTTCCATTCATGTAAATAGGAAACAAAAAATGTTAAAAACGTTTCCTGTGTGTAAAAGGATATTACATTTGCGCCCGATTTATGGAAGAATCTGAAGAAATATACGTAAGTGTTGCCTCCATTTTTAAAAAGTTTGGCATAAAAAGCCAAACCATGGATGATATTGCTAGGCATTTAGGTATCTCTAAAAAAACTTTATACAAATATTTTAAAGATAAAAACGACTTGGTGGTTAAAACGCTTAACCATTTAAACAGTGCAGATTGCAAAGTAATTGAGCAAATAGTACAAAATAGTGAAAATGCTATTGAAGAAAGTTTCGCCATAAGTAAACACGTTCTTGACCAGTTTAAAGATATCCATCCAAATGTTTGGTATGATTTGGAGCGTTATCATCCTAAAGCAATGGGTTTTATGGATGATCACATGAAAAATGTGATTTACCAATGGGTTTGCGATAACCTAAAAAAAGGAATTGAAGAAGGGCTTTACAGAGAAGATTTAAAAATTCCAATAATAGCAGGCATTTATGTTAGCAGGATTAAAGATTTTTTTAACCCGATGATATTTAAGGTTGACAGATACTCTTTTGCTACAATTTATGTTGAAGCATTTAGGTATCACATTAGAGGAATTGCAAGCGAAAAAGGATTTGAAGTATTAAAAAATAAAGTAAAAAAAGAAAAAAATAATTGGGATGAATTTTAAACAAACGACCATATTTATTTTCTCATTTTTCTTTGGTTTTGTGGTAAACGCACAAGAAGAAGAAAAAATTCCAACTAGTTTTAGTTTGGAAGAAGCCAAAGCTTATGCTATTGAGCATAGCTACCAAGCAGAAAATGCTGTAAGAGATATTGAAAAAGCCAAAATGAAGGTTAAGGAGACTACAGCCATCGGTTTACCGCAAATTTTTGCGTCGGGTTCTTTTCAACAATTTATTGATATTCCAACGCAGGTTTTGCCAGATTTTGTAAGTCCTGCAGTTACTGGGGTTTTAATTGAAAACGGACTTTTACCGCCAAGCGCTGGAGGGGGTGAAACATCTTTTATCGAAGCTCAATTCGGAACTGAATTTAATGTTTCTGGTGGTTTAAACCTTTCTCAGTTGTTATTTAGCGGAAGTTACATTGTTGCTTTACAAGCTACAAAAACGTATTTAGAATTATCTAAAAATGCGGCAGAAAAAACAGCTCAAGAAATTAAAGCAAGCGTTACCCAAGCCTACGGAATGGCTTTAATAGCTGAAGAAAATCAAAAAATATTAACCAAAAACTTAGCAAATCTTCAAAAAACATTTGATGATACGAAAGCTTTGCAAGAAAGTGGTTTTGCCGAGCAACAAGATGTTGACCAACTTCAGTTGTTAATTGGTAACATGAGAAATACCATTTCTTCTACCAAAAAACAAGTTGAGGTTTCTTACAATATGTTAAAGTTCCAAATGGGAATTCCAATTGCAAACGATGTTACTTTAACCGATGATATTAACGGATTGGTAGAAATATCAAACGACCAAAATGTTTTATCTAAAGAGTTTAACCCTGAAGGCCACATTGATTATAAAATTGCTCTGCAAGATGTAAGTTCAAAAGAGCTAATGTTAAGAAATAATCAAGCGGGTTATTTACCTTCTCTTTCAGCATTTGTTAGTTTTAATAAAAACTATTTATCTAACGATTTAACTTTAAGTAACCAATTTTGGTTTCCGAATAACCTTTGGGGCTTAAACCTTGATGTGCCAATTTTTTCGAGTTTTATGAGAAGGCAGCAGGTACAACAAAGCCGAGTTGATTTAGAGCAGTCGTTGTCTCAAAAAAGTATGATTCAGCAAAATTTAATGTTGCAAGCCCAAAATGCTAGAGCCAACTACACCAATGCTTTAAATAAAATGAATTTAGAAGTTGAGAATTTAAAACTAGCTCAGCGTATAAAAAGTAATACAGAAGTAAAATTTAAAGAAGGCTTGGCATCTAGCTTAGAGCTAACACAAGCCCAAAATCAAGAATTAACATCACAAGCAAATTACATTTCTTCGATGTTTGAAGTAATAAATACAAAAGCACAATTAGATAAAGCCTTAGGCGAGATTTAAAATACCCAAATCATACACTTAACAAAATGAAAAAAGTTTTATTAATCATAATAGTAGTTTCCATATTTACAGCTTGTAGCACTAGCGATAATAATACAAATGGAGACCTTGCTAAACTAATGGCAGAAAGAGATGCTGCAAAGGCAAAAAAGGATTCAATTTCTCAGGTTATCAGTAATCTTGAAACTCAAATTGCTTCGTTAGATACAACGCAAAAACTATCGCTAGTTACTCTTGCAGAATTTCAACCCAAAAAATTCGAACACTTTGTAACAGTTCATGGAGTTGTAAAAACTGATAATATGGCCATGATAAATGCAGAAAGTCAAGGTAAAATTGAAAGTATAAGCATTAACGAGGGGCAAAAAGTAAATAAAGGTCAAGTTTTGGCTACAATTAACGGCGATGTTATTAGAAGGTCTATTGCTGAGCTTGAAAATAGATTGGAGTTGGCACAAACCATTTTCGAAAGACAAGAAAAACTTTGGAAACAAAACATTGGGTCTGAAATACAATATTTACAGGCCAAAAACGAAAGGGATGCACTTCAAAAAAGCCTACAAACTGCACAAGAGCAATTAAGCATGACTGTAATAAAAGCACCATTTTCTGGTGTAATTGATGAGGTTTTTCCTAAAGAAGGTGAATACACTGCTCCGGGAGCGCCATTTTTTAGGCTAATTAATTTAGATAATGTGTACATAAAAGCAGATGTTTCAGAATCTTACATCAGTAGCATTGGGGTTGGAGATAGCGTTGATGTTATTATGCCAAACTCAGAGGTTGCTGTAATTCGTACCTCGATTTCTAGGGTAGGAGATTTTATTAATCCTGATAACAGAACATTTAAAATTAGGCTTGATGTTCCAAACAAAAACTACTTGCTTAAACCAAATATGTTGGCTGAAATTAACATCAGAGATTATAACAACGATAGCACTTTGGTTATACCAGAAAACTTGATTTTACAAGGCGCCCAAAGCAAGCTTTATGTTTTTGCTGCAGAAATGCAAAACAATGGCACAGCAATAGTTTCAAAAAAAGTATTAAAAGTTGGCTTAACCTACAACAACGAAGTTGAAATTACTTCAGGTTTAGCTCCAGGAACCAAGATTGTAGATAAAGGAGCAAGAAGTATTCAAGATGGAGAATTGGTAGAAGTAATTTCAAACAACCAACTCTAAAAAGTAAAAAAAATGTCAGAAAAAAGCTCAAATAAAAAAGAAGGAATCTTTAAGGAGTTTAAGTTGTCTTCAGCTGCTATCAAAAACAAAACCACTGTTTTTGTAATCACCTTTATTATCTTGCTGGCAGGGATTAGCTCATACATTAGTATGCCTAGAGAGAGTTTTCCTGAAGTTGTAATTCCTCAAATTTATGTCGGCACTCCTTATCCTGGAAACTCAGCAGCCGATATTGAAAAGCTTATTACAAGGCCCTTAGAGAAAGAGATAAAATCAATAACCGGAATTGACAAAATGACCTCTACCTCGCAACAAGGTTATTCAACAATCTTTATTGAATTCGATTTTAATGTAACACCAGAAGAAGCATTAAGAAAAGTAAAAGATAAGGTAGATATTGCCAAAGGAGATCCAGAGTTTCCAAACGATTTACCAGCAGATCCGAATGTTTTTGAAATGAACCTTTCGGAAATGATGCCCATTTTGAACATTAACCTTTCGGGAGATTTTTCTATTGATCAGCTAAATGAATATGCTGAATACTTAGAAGACAGAATTGAGCAATTACCTGAAATTACTGAAGTTGATATAAGAGGAGTTCAAGAAAAAGAAATGAAAATTAATGTTGACCTTCTTAAAATGGAAGCGCTTAACATTAGCTTTAATGATATTTCAGGAGCAATACAAAACGAGAATGTAACTATTTCTGGAGGCGATTTATTAATTGATAATATGCGAAGAACAGTGCGTATTATCGGTGAATTTAGAAGTGCAAAAGAAATAGAGGAGGTTATTATAAAAAGCGAAAAAACCAACATTGTTTACTTAAAAGATATTGCCGATGTAGTTTTTGAAGAAGCCGAAGCTGAGAGTTATGCTAGAGAATACGGAAAGCCAGTAGTAATGGTTGATGTTAAAAAGCGCGCCGGCGAAAACCTGATTAATGCCTCAGACAAAATCAACGAAATACTTGCCAAAGCAAAAGCAAATGTTTTTCCAGATGATTTGAATGTTACCATCACCAACGATCAATCTAATCAAACAAGGAATACAGTAAATGAGCTTGAAAACTCAATTATTTTCGGGATGATTTTGGTTATCGCAGTTCTCCTTTTCTTTTTAGGATTAAGAAATGCCCTCTTTGTAGGAATGGCTATTCCATTGTCTATGTTTATGGCTTTTTTCTTATTAGGAAGTGCAGGAGTAACTCTGAATATGATGACCTTATTCTCACTCATTTTAGCACTTGGAATGCTCGTTGATAATGGAATTGTTGTAGTTGAGAATATTTACCGACTCATGGATGAGGGATATTCTCGTTTTGATGCAGCAAGGTTTGGAGTTGGAGAGGTTGCATGGCCAATTATTGCTTCAACGGCAACTACATTAGCGGCATTTGTGCCATTGGCAATATGGCCCGGCATAATGGGCGAGTTCATGAAATACCTACCAATTACATTAATTCTTGTATTAGGTTCTTCATTATTTGTTGGCTTGGTTATTAACCCTGTTTTTACAGCGGTTTTTATGAAGGTAAAAGAAGATAAAATTCAAGCAACTGCTAAATTTATGATAGGTACAACAGTAGGGCTTTTATTAGGTTACTTATTTATCAACCAGGTGTATTGGTTAGGATTAACATTTGCGGCAATTGCTTCCACCTTTATCATGTTTAAATACTTGTTTATGACAAGGGATAATAAACTTTCTGATTTAATATTCCCTGTGGTTTTATTTGTTGTTTATGGTGTTTTATTTACCATAGGAGGATTTTTGTTTTCAGGTAGCTTTTTATTTTTAAATGCCATACTTTTATTTTTAAACTATTCCGTTTTACTTCCCTCAACAGCTTATTTTCAAGAAACTTTGTTGCCTTGGTTAGAAGAAAAGTATAAGGTATTTCTATCTTTCGCTTTAAGCGGAAAAAAACCCGTTTTGTTTTTTGTAGGTACCTTCGGATTCTTAATTTTTTCTGCTATTCTTTTGGGAGTTTTCCCACCTAAAGTAATTTTCTTTCCAATAAATCAGCCAAATTACGTAAACGTATTTATTGAAGCACCAATTGGAACCGATATGGAAGAAACCAATAAACTAGCCCAAGTTTTAGAGCAAAAGGTATTTAACTACATCAAAAAATATGACGAAGAAGTTATTATTGATGGAGAAAAGCAAACAAAAAACTTCTTAATTGAAAGTGTAATTGCGCAAGTTGGAATGGGTGCCTCAGATCCTAATGAAGGTCCATCAATGGCCACAACTCCGCACAAAGCGCGTATAGCTATCAATTTTACGGAGTTCAAAAACCGAAGAGGAATAATGACTTCTGATGTAATGGAAGAAATTAGAGAAGTTGTAAAAGGAGTTCCTGGTGCACAAGTAATTGTAGATAAAGATGCTGCTGGTCCTCCACAAGGTAAACCTATAAACATTGAACTTTCGGGAGATGATTATGAGCAATTGATAGCTGAAGCCACTAAAATAAAGGAGTTTATTAATAATAAAAACGTTGGTGGTGTAGAAGAGCTAAAGCTTGATGTAGAAGTTGGAAAGCCTGAAATGCCCATTAATGTTGATAGGAGAAAAGCAAGAAGATTGGGAGTTTCAACAGGTCAAATTGGAAACACCATTAGAACTTCTCTTTTTGGTTTTGAAGTTTCTACATATAAAGATGGAGAAGATGATTATCCTATTTATGTTAGGTTGCAAGATGCTTACCGATATGATGAAGAAATGCTGATGAACCAATCAATTACTTTTAGAGACCAAACAAATGGCCAAATAAAACAGGTTCCAATTTCTGCAGTAGCAAGCTCAGAAAAAACCTCAACATTTAGTGCGGTAAAAAGAAAAAACCAAACACGTATGATTACCATAATGTCAAACGTGCTAGATGGTTATAATGCCAATGAGGTGGTTGCAGAAATTAAAAAAGTCCTTCAAGAATACCCTATTCAAGAAGAAAATACCTTAAAATTTACAGGTCAGCAAGAAGAGCAAGCCAAAGAAATGTCATTTTTAGGCAATGCTTTAATGATTGCTGTTTTCTTAATTTTCTTGATTTTGGTTTCTCAATTTAATTCAGCCTCAACTCCATTTATTATTGTAATATCAGTTGTTTTCAGTTTAATTGGTGTATTCCTTGGCCTTGTAACTTTCCGAATGGATTTTGTGGTTATTATGACCATGATTGGTATTATTTCATTGGCAGGAATTGTAGTAAATAACGCCATTGTTTTAATTGATTATACCAAATTAATAATGGAAAGAAAAGCAGATGAACTAGGTTTGCCAAAGGGAGCTAATTTACCTACAGAGGCATTACTTGATAGCTTAGTTGAAGGAGGAAAAACAAGACTACGTCCTGTACTTTTAACAGCCATTACTACTATTTTAGGGTTGTTACCTCTTGCTACAGGAATGAACATTGATTTCTTTTCTTTATTTACAGAGTACGATCCAAAAATTTATTTTGGAGGAGATAATGTAATTTTTTGGGGACCAATGTCTTGGACAGTAATTTTTGGGTTAACATTCGCTACATTTTTAACCTTGGTAATTGTTCCTGTAATGTTCTTTTTACTTACAAAGTTTAAATACAGTGTAAATAAAAATCCAGAAAATGCTTACAATTAAGCATTGGGTCTGAACATTTTAGACTTTGACTTGTATATTTAGGCACAATGAATAATTGCTATTTTTGCTTATTCGAAATTCGAATTTCTTTATGAGTGCCACAGATTACCCCTTGCTTGATAAAATTAAATATCCAGCCGATTTAAGAAACCTGGACGAGTCTCAGTTGACTCAGGTTACAAATGAACTTAGAGAGTTTATTATTGATATTGTTTCTCAAAAAGGCGGACATTTTGGTGCTAGTCTTGGTGTTGTTGAGCTTACAGTTGCCTTACATTATGTGTTTAATACACCAAAAGACCAATTGGTTTGGGATGTTGGCCACCAAGCTTATGGTCATAAAATACTAACAGGTAGAAAAGATGTTTTTCATACCAATAGAAAATATAAGGGGATTAGCGGGTTTCCGAAAAGAAAAGAAAGTGAATACGACACTTTTGGTGTAGGTCATTCATCTACTTCTATCTCTGCTGCTTTAGGAATGGCAGTTGCAAATAAGCTTCTCAAAAAAGAAGACATACAACACATAGCCGTTATTGGTGATGGAGCCATGACGGCAGGTTTGGCTTTTGAAGGCTTAAACCATGCAGGAGGTGAGCAGGCAAATATGCTAGTTATTTTGAATGACAATTGCATGTCAATCGATCCAAATGTTGGTGCACTAAAAGAATATTTAACTGACATTACAACTTCACATACTTATAATAAAGTAAAAGATGAAGTTTGGAACTTATTGGGAAAAATTTCAAAGTTTGGTCCAAATGCAAGAGAAATAGTTCAAAAAGTTGAACATGGCATAAAATCAACTTTGTTGAAACAATCAAACTTATTTGAAGCTTTAAAATTCAGGTATTTTGGCCCTATTGATGGACATGACGTAAATCATTTGATTAAAGTTTTAAATGATTTAAAAGATATACCTGGTCCAAAAATATTGCATTGCCTTACCATGAAAGGTAAAGGTTATAAATTTTCAGAAGAAGGCTCGCCAACAACTTGGCATGCCCCTGGAATTTTTAACAAAGAAACGGGTGAAATCATCAAGATAACCCCAAAAAGTCCACAGCCACCAAAATTTCAAGATGTTTTTGGATACTCCATTATTGAGTTAGCTGAAAAAAACGAAAAAATTACTGGGGTTACACCAGCAATGCCTACAGGAAGCTCACTCAAATTTATGATGGAGGCAATGCCTGATAGGGCATTCGATGTTGGAATTGCAGAACAACATGCTGTTACTTTCTCGGCAGGCTTGGCTACTCAAGGTTTGGTGCCGTATTGCAATATCTACTCTTCTTTTATGCAAAGGGCGTATGACCAAGTTATTCATGATGTTGCCTTACAAAACTTACACGTTATATTTTGTTTAGATAGAGCTGGCTTTGCTGGAGCAGACGGGCCAACGCATCATGGAGCTTATGATTTATCTTACATGCGTTGTATTCCAAACATGATAGTTTCATCGCCAATGAATGAAAGTGAGTTGAGAAACTTGATGTATACCGCTCAACTAGAAAAAAATGCAGCTCCATGGGTTATTCGCTATCCTAGAGGAGAAGGCGTTATGCCAGAATGGAAAACTCCATTTAAAGAAATTAAAATAGGGACAGGTAAAAAGATAAAAAATGGGGAAGATGTTGCTATTTTAACCATAGGCCCTATAGGAAATTATGCTATAACCGCTAGCGAAGAATTAGCAAAAGAAGACGTTTCTGCTGCAGTTTACGACATGCGTTTTATCAAACCTTTAGACGAGGTAATGTTGCATGAAGTTTTTTCTAAATTCAATAAAGTAGTAACCATAGAAGACAATGCAATTCAAGGTGGTTTAGGTAGTGCTGTAATTGAGTTTATGGTAGATCACGGTTATCATGCCGAGGTAAAAAGACTTGGAATTCAAGACCGTATTTTTGAGCACGGTTCTCAAGACCAATTATTCGCTGAATCTGGATTTGATATAATTGGTATCAAACAAGCTTGTTATGATTTAATAGGGGAGAGGCTGAATAACTCATTGGCATCTTAACCGAAACAATATTCAAAAAAAAGCCCCGCGAAATGCAGGGCTTTTTTTTGATATTATGGTATAAGTTCGGCTTTATAATCCCACTCCTCTAAAAATTTGGTGGTAAAATCGCCCTTTTTAAATTTTTCGTTTTTCATAAGCCTTTGATGAAAAGGAATAGTGGTTTTTACACCTTCAACTATATATTCATCTAAAGCTCTTTCCATTTTTTTGATGGCTTCTTCTCTAGTTTTAGCCACGCAAATTAATTTAGAAACCATACTGTCATAATATGGAGGAATTGTATATCCTGCATAAACATGTGTATCTAGTCTAACACCAATACCTCCGGGTTCGTGGTATTCTGTAATTTTTCCAGGGCTTGGTCTCCAATCGTTAAAAGGATCTTCAGCATTTATTCTGCATTGAATTGCATGTCTTAAAGGCTCATAATTTTCGCCAGATATTCTTTCTCCTGCAGCTATTAATATTTGCTCTTTAATTAAGTCATAATCAATAACTTCTTCGGTAATGGTATGCTCTACTTGTATTCTGGTATTCATTTCCATAAAGTAGAAGTTTTTATGTTTATCAACCAAAAACTCAACTGTTCCTACACCTTCGTAGTTTACAGCTTTCGCAGCTTTGATGGCGGCGGCACCCATTTTCTTTCTAAGGGTGGCAGTCATAAAAGGTGAAGGCGTCTCCTCTACCAATTTTTGATGTCTCCTTTGAATAGAGCAGTCTCTTTCACTTAAGTGGCAAACTCTCCCATACTGATCTCCAGCGACTTGAATTTCAATATGCCTGGGTTCTTCAATAAATTTCTCCATGTACATGCCATCGTTGCCGAAAGAGGCTCCTGCTTCTTTGGAAGCTTTGGCGTGTGCTTCTTCAAATTCTTCTTCTTTCCAAACTACACGCATCCCTTTTCCACCACCACCGGCAGTAGCTTTTAGCATTACAGGGTATCCAATTTCTTTGGCTATTTTTTTGGCAGCTTTTACATCTGTAATAATTCCTGGAGAGCCTGGAACACAAGGCACACCTGCAGCAAGCATAGTAGCTTTTGCAGTAGCTTTATCTCCCATTCCTTCAATTTGTTCAGGAGTAGCACCAATAAATTTGATATTGTGCTCTTGGCAAATTTTAGAAAATTTAGCGTTCTCAGATAAAAAACCATAGCCAGGATGAATAGCATCGGCATTGGTTATTTCAGCTGCAGCTAAAATGTTTGGAATTTTTAAGTAAGATTTTGCACTTTCTGGTGGGCCAATACAAACTGCTTCGTCTGCAAACCTTACATGAAGGCTTTCTTTATCTGCAGTAGAATATACGGCAACAGTTTTGATGCCCATTTCTTTGCATGTTCTTAAGATACGCAACGCAATCTCGCCTCTATTGGCAACAAGAATTTTTTTAAACATGTCGCTTTTTTTAGGCTGGTTCAACTAAAAATAATGGTTGGTCGTATTCAACTGGAGAAGAATCGTCAACCAATACTTTTACAACTTTTCCTGATATTTCAGATTCAATTTCATTAAATAGTTTCATAGCTTCTATAATACAAACTACATCACCAGGTTTAATTGAATCACCCACATTTATAAATGCTGGTTTATCAGGAGAAGATGACCTATAGAAAGTTCCAATCATTGGAGATTTTACAGTAATTAATTTGCTGTCATCAGCTTTTGGGGCTTCGGCTTTTGGAGCTTCTTGCGGTGCAGCAGGTGCTTGATTTCCCATATTTACAGGAGCCATTTGCATATTAGGCATTTGTGCCTGCATTGGCATTTGGGTAATTACACTTTGAACTTCTGCTGGTCTACCATTTTCTGTTTTAATGGTAATCTTTACGTCTTTTGTTTCTAATTCAACTTCGCTTACTCCAGATTTGGAAACGAATTTTATTAGCGATTCAATTTCTTTCAGATTCATAAGTTGATTGCTTTATTGTGGGTAAAGATAAAAAAATATGGATGGCAAATATGCCTATATTAAAACGATTAATATGCCCATTTGAGGTAGATTGAACCCCAGGTAAATCCGCCGCCAAATGCGCTGATAATGAGGTTATCTCCCTTTTTTAATTGATTTTCGTATTCCCATAATAACAATGGAATTGTACCACTTGTGGTATTCCCATATTTATGGATGTTTAACATAACTTTATCATCGCCAACTCCCATTCTGCGGGCTGTGGCATCTATAATTCTTTTATTGGCTTGATGAGGGGCTAACCACGCTACATCATCTGCTGTAAGGTTATTTCTCTCCATTATTTCTGCTGAAACATCTGCCATGTTGGTAACTGCAAACTTAAAAACAGATTGACCTTCTTGGTAAACATAATGTAACCGAGCATCTATAGAATGGTGTGATGGAGGTGTTAATGATCCTCCAGCCTTTTGGTGCAAAAACTGCATTCCAGAGCCATCTGACTTTAAAATAGAATCTACAATATAATTTTCATCAGTAGCAGGCTCTAAAAGGGCAACTCCGCCACCATCGCCAAAAATTATACATGTAGTTCTGTCTTCGTAATTTATGATTGAAGACATTTTATCGAATCCACAAACCAAAACTTTTTTGTGAGTACCACTTTCAATAAATTTTTGGCCAGTTACCAAGGCATAAATAAAACTTGAGCAGGCAGCACTAATATCATAACCAAATGCATTTTTAGCTCCAACCTTATCTGCAATTAAACAGGCTGTAGCAGGAAAAACCATGTCTGGTGTTATGGTTCCGCAAATGATTAAATCTATTTCTTCGGGAGCAATGTTCTTTTTTTTGAGAAGCTTGTTGATTGCCTCAACAGCCATATCTGAAGTTCCTTTGTTAGGATCTTTTAAGATTCTTCTTTCCTTAATTCCTGTTCGGGAGGTAATCCACTCATCAGAGGTTTCAATAAGTTTTTCCAGTTCTTTGTTGGTTAAAACAAACTCTGGCACATAACCTTCTACGGCGGTAATGGAAGCTTTAATGTTTTGAGACATCAAAATATTATTTTGTAAACTAAAAGCAAGTTTACAATTATTTTAAGAAGTGAAGAAAATGTTTGGAAAAACAAAAAGTTGCTTATAGAGCAACTTCTTTTTCCATAACTACTTTGCCTTTGTAGTATAATTTACCCTCAAACCAATGAGCTCTGTGGTATAAATGTGGTTGTCCAGTAGTTGGGCATTTTGCAATTGTAGGAATCTCAGCTTTTATGTGAGTTCTTCTTTTGTCTCTTCTCGTTTTCGAGATTTTTCTCTTAGGATGTGCCATAGCAACTTATTTTAAATTTTTTAAAACATCCCACCGGGGATCTGTTTTTTCTTCTTTCTCAATTTCTTCAACTCGTAATTCTTCAAGTTTTTGCAAAACTTCAGCATTACAATTTGATTTTTTATGAGTGAACCTTAATGGTAAACTCAAATAAACATATTCATAGAACAATTCGAGCAATTCAAGTTTATGGTCTAAAGCAGATATTTGAATCATTTCATCAGTATCTTCAAAATCTCCCTCCCCAAACTTTATAATGAGATTAAACTCATTATTGATTTTGGTAGTAACTTCATCACCACATCTATCGCAAGGAGTGGTGACTTTACCTTTAACCAAAGTTTTTAGCAAAAGCATGGTTGAACGTTTTTCTAATTCAACTTTGGCTATTGCTTCGCCTTTTGTTAAAAAACTTAAAGCCTCAAAGTGCTCAAAGAACGATTGGTCAATTGGAAATTCAAATTGATGAACTCCAATTTTTAAACCTGAAAATGGCAATTCAAATTGCCTATTTAATTGCTTTAACTTTTTCATTTGAAAAAGGCTTGCAAAAGTAGAAAATAAAATTTGTTGAAAACTATTTTATTCTCTTCTTTTTTCTCTGCCTTGTTTTACTTCTAGTTGATTGGAAATTAGGCTTCTATATTCTTGTCTTGCAATGTAAATATCGCAAGCGGCATAAATTGCATTTCTAAATGATGTTTCGTCGGCTAAATTTTGCCCTGCTATATCATATGCAGTTCCATGATCAGGACTCGTTCTCACAATTGGCAAGCCTGCTGTGTAATTAATTCCTTCGCTTTGCGAAATGGTTTTAAAAGGGGTTAAGCCTTGGTCGTGGTACATAGCCAAAACAGCGTCAAATTTTTGGTAGCCTTTGTTTGCAAAAAATCCATCTGCTGGGTACGGGCCAAAAACCAAATAGCCTTGCTGCTTAGCTTTTTCAAGAGTTGGGGCAATTAAATCTTTTTCTTCATTTCCGATTAAACCATCATCTCCACTGTGGGGATTTAACCCTAAAACAGCAATTTTTGGTTGCGAAATATTAAAATCTTGCACCAAAGATTTTTTCATGGCTTCTAGCTTGCCCAATATTTTTTCTTCTGTTAAATTTTTGGCCACCTCGTTTAATGGAATATGGCCTGTAACTACGCCAACCTTTAAATTATGATAAATCATAAACATCAAAGGGTTTTCCTCATTAGAATAGTTGGCTAAGTATTCTGTATGACCAGGAAACTTAAATTCTTCAGATTGAATATTCTTTTTGTTGATAGGCGCCGTAACTAAAGCATCAAACTTGGTAGAAGCTAAATCTTCAACAGCTTTTTTAAGAGAAAGTAGTGCGTATTTTCCACCATCTTCATTTTGTTGCCCAAAGTTTACATAAACATCTTCTTGCCAAACATCGAGGACATTGATTTTTTTTAGATTGGCATCTTCGGCTTTATTGATAGAATTTAAAGCCATATCGCTAATGCCAAGTCTCTTTAAATAAAATTTAACCAACTTGGTTGAGGCATAAATTATGGGAGTAATGTTTGAAATCATTCTTGCATCTTGCAAAGATTTCAAAATAACTTCTAGCCCAATTCCATTAATGTCGCCAACAGAAATTCCTATTTTAATGCGTTTTCCCATTGGTTTTATTTAGCGTATTTTTTGATGAAATTGTAAAGTAACCTTACTCCAACACCACTTCCGTTTTTGCCACGGTAAGCGTCTTCAATGGTTAAAAAGGCGGGACCAGCAATATCAAGATGAATCCAAGGATAAGCATGTTCTCCTTTTTCGTTTTTGGTGAACATTTCTAAAAATTTACCTGCTGTGATGGCGCCGGCGTTCATTCCACCAATATTTTTTACATCTGCAATATCAGATTTTAGCATGTCGAAATACTCATCAAAAAATGGCATTTCTGCAAGCCTTTCATAAACTGCAAAACCCGATTCTTTTAGGCTTTCGTGGGTTTCTTTATCTGCCGTACCCATTGATACGGTTGCATGATGGCCAACTGTTCTGGCAGCCATACCGGTTAAGGTGGCTAAATCGATAACAAGCTCTGGGTTATATTTTATGGCATAAGTTAAAGCATCAGCTAAAATCATTCGGCCTTCAGCATCGGTATTTAACACTTCAACTGTTTTGCCATTGTACATGGTAATTACATCACCAGGAGCATAAGCAGCACCCGAAGGCCTATTGTCCGTTGCAGGAATTAGCCCAACTACCCAAACATCAAGTTTGTTTTTTGCTGTTGCGTATAAAGCACCAATTACTGCCGCAGACCCACCCATGTCGCTTTTCATAAAATCCATGGAGCCAGCGGTTGGTTTTAAACTTAAACCACCAGTATCATAAACCACCCCTTTACCCACCAAAACAATAGGTTTTTTGTTAGATGGATTTTTAGGTTTGTACTCTAAAATATTAAAGGTTGGTGGCTCGACACTTCCTTTGTTTACAGCTAATAAACCGCCCATTTTAAGGGTTTCAATTTTCTTTTTAGTGAAAACTTCAACTGTAAAGCCAGCCTCTTTCGATAAAGATTTTATTTCTTCGGATAGTTGTGTGGCTGTTAAAAAATGCTGTGGTTCATTTACCAAAGTTCTTGCGTGGTAAACTGCTTCGCTAACGTTGGTTAACTCTTCGATATCTTTTTTCGATACACTGGCACAAACAACGCTTATTTCAGAAAGCGAATTATCTTTTTTATCTGAAAAATACTTGTTGAATTGGTAATTTGCTAAAATTAAACCTTCCGTAAAAGCCAATACCTCACTAGCGTTTTCGCCGGTAATTTGAATGCTTTTTATTTTGGAGTTGTTTGCTGCTTTACAAGTTAAATAACCATTAACTCTTAAGCCCTCAAGTTTTTTGAAATCATCCTTGTTTTCGGCCAAAGCCAAAACATTAATGTTTTCAAGTTCGTTTTTTATAAGTGGTTTTTGGGCTGAAAAATTTGTTTTGATATAGTCTTTTGAAAGGCTTTTAAAATCATCTGGTAAATTAGTTTTAGAACTAACAATAGTTACCAAACTTGCTTTTTCGTTTATATTTTTTGACGACTTTATCTTGAGGTTCATGTGAAATATTTTAGCCGGCAAATCTACCTAAAATTTACCGACTTAATGAATATCAAATTTTAGAACAATAGCTTTCAAATACCGTTTATTTACCTCATGCGGGTTTGAATAGATTTATTATGAATTAACATAATAAATAATGATTTTGTCCGTAAATTAGCAGATTGTAACCATGAGAGGGATTTTACTAATAGTTTTTATGCTTGTAACTAGTTTGGTTTTTGGAACCCATAACCGCGCTGGAGAAATTTCATATAAGCACAAAGGCAACCTTACTTATGAAATTACTGTAACAACCTACACAGACCCGGCTTCTACAAGTGCAGATAGATGTACACTTGATGTCGATTTAGGAGATGGTGCAATTGAAACCATTTTTCGAAATAACGGAACCAAAAATCTTTGCCCTCAATTTCCAGATAGCAGAGATGGGGTGCAAATAAACAACACTACAAAACTTAACACCTACGTTACAACTCACACTTATGCAGGACCAGGAACTTATGTAATTAGCATGTTAGACCCAAATAGGGTAGCAGAGATTGAAAATATTCCAAACTCAGTAAGTGTTCCCTTTTTCTTAAAATCTACTCTGGTCATTAGCCCCACAGTGGGGCACAATAATTCTCCTGTTTTACAGAACTGGCCTATTGATAATGGGTGCCTCAAAAAACCATATTATCACAACCCCGGAGCTGTAGATCCTGATAACGATAGTTTGGTTTATTCAATTTCAGTTTGTTATGGAGATAATGGTGACCCAATTCAAGATTATAAAACTCCAGATCAAATTGTACCTGGCATTAATAACAAACTTTCTATTGATGCCTTAACAGGAACTTTAGCTTGGGTTTCACCTCAAAAACAAGGCGATTACAATATTTGTATTTTGATTGAAGAATACAGAAAAGATACTCTTTCGGGTAATGTTGTAAAAGTAGGAGAAGTTTTGCGCGACATGCAGATAAAAGTTGCGCCATGCGATAATGACCCGCCAGAGTTTGCGCCTTTGCCAGATATTTGTGTTATTGCAGGAGACAGTCTCAACCAAAAAGTTATAGCTTACGATGATGGAGACGTAATTACCCTTACAGCCGTTGGGCTTCCTTTTGATATTAAGGATTCAGCTATTTTTGATCAAGGAGTAATTAATCCTGATTCTGTAGAAACAAATTTATTTTGGCAAACTACCTGCGAGCACATTCGTTTAAGACCTTACCAAATTACTTTTAAAGCCGAAGACAATAGAGGACTTGCCGAGTTGGTAAATTTTGCAACTTTAAACATTAGGGTAATAGGTCCTGCTTCAGATCAATATAGCGCCACGCCTGCAGGAAATAATATTATTGTTAGGTGGTCTCCAAATCCATGTTCTAATGCGATTGGTTATAATATTTACCGTAAAATTGATTCTTTAGGCTATACCCCAGATGAATGTGTAACTGGAGTTCCGGCATCTACAGGCTATCAAAATATTGGTTTCGTATCAGGCTATAATTCAAATACATTTTTAGATGATAATGATGGAAATGGACTAGTTCATGGTCATCGGTACTGTTATATGATAACGGCTATTTATCCAGATAAGGCAGAAAGTTTACCAACTCCAGAAGTTTGTGCCGAACTCAAAAAAGATGTTCCAGTAATTACAAGAGTTTCAGTGAAAAGAACCAACCAAGAAAATGGTGTAGATACCATTAGTTGGGCAAAACCAACCGAGTTAGATGATTCTGTACAATTTACTCCACCTTATTTTTACAAGGTTTACCGAAGAACCGAAGGAGAGCAAGAATTGCTCATCAACAACATCGGTCCATTTTTCAACATTCTTGATGGAGATACTCTCATGGTAGATTCAGGAATTAATACCCTTCAAAACCAATATCAATATAGGGTAGAGTTAGAAAGTGGCAAAGGGTTGGTTGGCTCAACACAAAGAGCTACTTCAATTTACTTGGATATTTTACCACAAGATGAAGCATTATTTCTAACATGGGATTTTAATGTTCCTTGGACAAACAACCAATTTGTGGTTTACAAATACAATGAAGACTCGCTGAGATTTGATATGTTAGATACAGTAGATATTAAAACTTACATTGATACTGCTCTTAAAAATGGCGTTTCTTATTGTTATAAAATTCAAAGCATTGGCAGGTATTCTACAGATGGATTTATTGACCCAATTATTAACTTTTCCCAAGAGAATTGCGGTATTCCAAAAGATACCATAGCGCCTTGTAATCCACCAAACATTTTTGTTGAGGCAGATTGTGGTTTAGACAATGTTTACCTCGATTGGGAAAACGCTAACTTGAGCTGTGCTGATGATGTTGCTTTTTACAAAGTATACTTTACATCAACATTGGGTGGTGCTTATGAAGAAATTTACCAAACATCAAATGCAGAAGAGCTAAGTTTAACTTTAGAAAACTTAAAATCGTTGGCAGGATGTTATGCAGTTACTTCAACAGATTCATCTGGTAACGAAAGTTATTTAGGCGAAAAATATTGTGTTGACAATTGCCCTATTTACACGTTGCCTAATATTTTTACGCCAGGTGGCGATGGGTTTAACGATTTCTTTGTTCCATTTCCATACAAGTTTGTTCAAGATGTAGACATGAAAATTTTTAACAGATGGGGAGACTTGGTTTACGAAACTACCAACCCTAATATTGCTTGGGATGGAAAAAATTCATCAACAAAAAGATATGTTCCTTCAGGAGTATATTTCTACATCTGTACAGTTAACGAAATCAGGTTAACTGGTATTGAGCCAAGGGTAATTAAAGGAAATGTTACCATCATAAATCAAAACGAAAGAACCCCAGCGTCAAACTAAAATATGTTTACAGGAATTATTGAGGCTTTAGGCCATGTTGAGAAACTAGAAAGAGAAAAAGAAAACCTACACATAACAGTTTCAAATAAGTTTCCAGGAGAATTAAAAATTGACCAAAGTGTTGCTCATAATGGAGTTTGCTTAACGATTGTTGAACTCTCTGATGAGCAATATAAGGTTACAGCCATTCAAGAAACCTTGCTTAAATCTAATTTAGGAAGTTTGAAAGAAGGCTCGGTTTTGAATGTAGAACGCTGCATGACAATGAATGGCCGACTAGATGGCCACATAGTGCAAGGCCATGTTGATAAGAAGGGTAAAGTAAAAGACATTAAAGAGTCGGAGGGAAGCTGGTATTACCACATTGAGCATGAAGTTGACAAAGAACTTTATACCGTTCCAAAAGGTTCAATTACCATAAATGGAGTTAGTTTAACTGTTGTTGACTCTAGGCCTGATGGCTTTTCAGTTGCTATTATTCCGTACACATACGAGCATACAAATTTCCATACGCTAAAAGTAGGCGATGAGGTAAACCTTGAGTTTGATATATTAGGAAAATACGTTGCCCGCTACATGGCCAACTTTAAGTAATTATCCAAATACAGCTTTCGCGATATTTCTTGTGTTTTCAGATTTACCCATGGTGTAAAAATGAATACATGGCACTCCTTTTTCCTTTAATTCCAATGATTGTTTAATGGCCCAAGCTACTCCAACTTTGGTTACTTCTTCGTTGGTTTTACAGTTTACCAAACTATTGGTAAGCTCATCTGGAAAATCGATGTGAAACGTTTTTGGAATAAACTGAATATGTTTAAGCGTGGTTATTGGCTTAATTCCCGGAATTATTGGCACGTTAATTCCCTCTTGTCGACAATGTTCTACAAAGTCGAAATACTTTTGGTTATCGAAAAACATTTGGGTAACAATGTATGAAACTCCAGCATCAATTTTTTGTTTCAAATATTTTATGTCAAGGTTGAGGTTCATGGCCTCGTAGTGTTTTTCTGGATAACCAGCTACACCAATACAAAAATTTGTAGGTTCAGGGTCTTTTATTTCTTCATCTAAATATTGCCCTTCGTTCATTTTCTCGATTTGTTGCACCAATTCTACTGCATAAGCATGGCCTTTATCATCTGGAACAAAAGTGTTTTCAGTTTTAACAGGATCTCCGCGTAAAGCCAAAATATCGTTAATGCCCAAAAAGTGTAAATCGATTAAAGCGTTTTCGGTTTCTTCGGCAGAAAAGCCACCACAAGTAAGATGTGGAACTGTTATAACGCCATATTTATGTTGAATAGCTGCACAAATCCCAACAGTACCGGGTCTTTTTCTAATGGAAACTTTTTCTAAAAACCCCTTTTCGCGCTTTTTGTAAACAAACTCTTCTCTATGGTAGGTAACATTGATAAAACTTGGGTTAAACTCCATCAATGGGTCAATAGAATCGTAGATAGACTGAATTCTTTTGCCTTTTAAGGGAGGAAGAATTTCGAATGAAAAAAGTGTTTTGCCTTTATTTTGGTTGAGTGTTTTAATAACATTCATAGTATTCTATAAATATGGTTGCCAAAAGTATGTTAAACCATTGGGCAAGGCAATAAGTTTATTTTTTATCCAAATTGAGGTTATTCGTTGGCTTTAAGCTATGTTGAAACTCACTTAGCTCTTTCACCTTGTTTGCCCAATTATTTATGATAGTATTTTGGGTTTCAAAGTCATTTCCGTATGGGCCGCAAGTTATTTTAAGTGTTGAGTTTTGGGATTTCTTATCTTCTAATAACAAGAATTTTTCTGCATATTGATAACCTTCATTTTGGTAGTCAATTTGAATGTACTGGTTTCCGTAAAGACTACCTGCATAATCAGAAGTAATTACTCCTCCAAAAGGATATTTGAAATTAACTTTTGAAGATTTAACCCAATCATTATCAAGAATATTTTCTTTATCGAAAATTGGTTGTAGGGTTTTAAAATAGCTTGGGTTTGTGAGTACCTCCCAAATTTCATTTCTTTTGGCATTAATTACTATTTCAAATGATACAAATTTTGTGGCCTCTATATTTTTGATTTCATCATAAGCTAGAAATTTTACTTCATCAATTCTTGCACTTCCGTTTCCACCATTTAAATACCTAAAGCCTACAAGTGAATCGCCTGAAACATTTATGGCTTGAATTACAATTATTATTTCTTCTTTTTTAGTGTTGTAATTATAAAACCTTGCCAACTTCGGCATTGTAATATCCAATGGTTTTGCATCAGGATATTTTTCTGGGTCAACAAAAATTAAGGAAGCTTCGGTTTGCGTTTCCTCTTTTGTTGCCATTCTTCCGTTTACAACAGGAACTTTGTCCCAATTGGCAAGATCTACCGCAGGAAACCCATTTAAATTATCGGGGCAATACCAACCGCCAAACTGGTGAGGTTCTTTTTGAGGTTTGCTTTCTTTTATTGCAGTTTTTTGGGTTATATTTTCATCGGTAGCATTGTTTTGAGAACACGACATTAATGTTGTGAAACAAAACACCCCGATAAGAAATAAACTTTTGTTTTTCATGGCTTTTTTATTTGATGGGATAAAAGTAGGCAGGGGGTGTTCAACCAAGTTTTAATAAGTGTAAATTAATGTAAAACTTAATTTTTTAACATTATTTTAATTCACAGTAAATTGGAAAAAGGAGCAATGGAAAGGTTTTAAGCCAAATTATTACCTCTTTTTATTTTTCTTTTTCATGTTCTGAATTTTGTCGCCCCGCCTTAATGGTTTTTTAAATTTTTCCTTTAAAATTTTGTTGTAGCTTTTTCTCTCGGCATTTACCTTTTTGTTCTTGGCCTTTTTTTCGTGAAAAGAAGCGCCAACTTTAATGGAGGTGTTTTTCTCAGATAGTTCAGGCTCATTGGTTGGTTTATATTCTTCTTCTGGTGTAAGCCTGGAGGTAATTTCCACTTCTTCAGGAAATTCATTCACCGGAATTGAATATTTCATCAAGCCTTCAATTGCCTCTCTCAACTCAATTTCTTTTTCACTGCACAACAAAATTGCTCTTCCTTGTTGGTTTGCTCTACCTGTTCTTCCAATTCGGTGAATGTAATTTTCGGGGTAAAACGGCGTATCGAAACTTATTACAGTTGAGATTTTTTCAATGTCGATACCACGCGAAACCACATCGGTAGCAATTAAAATTCTGCTTTTGCCAGATTCAAACTTTTCAATTGATTTGGTTCTATGGTTTTGCTCTTTACCTGCATGAATTACAGAAGATTCATCCTCGAAATTAAGAGTTTCATAAAGTCGGTCGGCATCAACTTTTGTTCCCACAAAAATTAAAACTTTGCTAAATTCTTCTTTGTCTTCAAGCAAATGATTTAGCAAATTGGCTTTGGTGTAAAAGTTTGGCGCCTCAAAACATTCTTGGCTAATATTATTTAAAGGTGTTCCGCTAATAGAAATAGTTTTCCTGATTGGAGTAATCAAAAAATCACTTGTTAGTTCATCTACATAGTCTGTCATGGTTGCGGAAAAGAGAATGTTTTGCCGTTTGATAGGCATCAACTCAAAAATGTTTTTTAGCTGAGTTTTGTAGCCAAAATCAAGCATGATGTCAACTTCATCAATCACTAATTTCTTAATTGATTTTAGGCTTAATACTTTACTAATGGCAATGTCATAAAGTCTTCTGGGTGTTCCTACAATAATATCTGCACCTTGGGCAACAGCAACTTTTTGAGGGTTAATGTTATTGGTTCCGCCAAAAACACCCACCACTCTAATACTAATGTATTGGGTTAGTTTCTCAATTTGCTCTACAATTTGAATTACCAACTCTCTGGTTGGCGCCAATATCAAAACCCTTGGGTTTATTTGGTCAGAATATTTCAAATCTTGTAAAATAGGAAGCAAATAGGCAATTGTTTTTCCGGTACCGGTTTGGGCAATTCCAACAAAATCGGTTCCTGAGAGAATAGGGGAGAAAGATTCTTGCTGAATTGGAGTTGGTTTGTCAAATCCTAAATCGGCAATGGCATTTTGTAACTGTGATTTTATTTTGAAATCTTCGAAAGTATTCATGCTGTAAAGTAAGAGAGAAAAATGGTTTTAGAGGCAAATTCAGTAAACTACATTAAAACTCTAAAATAACATTTCCTGTTTTTTGTCCTTTAATTACAAAATTGTAGGCTTCAGAAATTTCGTTTAAAGAATAAGTTTTGTCAATTACGGGATTATACTTTTTTGATTGCAGCATTTTTATGATGTAAGGTATTGTTTCTTTTGGGCTGTAGGGAACAGGAAAAACCACCTTTTTCTTTCCAAAAATTGAAGTAGAAATAGCAAAAAGTAAGTTTTGGGCATATGGTCCTAACTCTGATGAAATGTAAACTCCGCTTTCTTTCAAAATTGGCCTGCATTTGCCGAATGTGCTTTTGCCAACAGCATCGAAAATGTAGTTGTACTGATTTGATGATTGGGTAAAATCTTCTTTTGTGTAATCAATAACATGGTGGGCTCCGAGCGCCTTTATTAAATCCATATTTTTTGGGTTGCTGGTTGCGGTAATTTCAACATCAAAGGTCTTTACAAATTGTAATAAGGCCGAGCCAATTCCTCCTGTTGCTCCATTAATTAATACTTTATCACCTGGTTTTAAGTTTACCTTGTGTATAAAAGTGTAGGCATAGTGAGCGCCTTCTAAGCTGGCTGCCGCGCTTTTAAAATCTACTTCATTCGGAATTGGATATAGGTTTCCTGGTTTAGTAATTAAAAACTCGGCTTGCGACTCCAATCCAGTATCAAAAAAGCCAAATACTTTATCACCTTCTTTAATGGAGGTAACATCAGTTCCAACTTTAGAAACCACTCCGGCAAAGTCAGTTCCTAAAATTATTTTTTTGGGTTTTAAAAAGCCCAATACAAACCTCATGATAAATGGCTTTGCGGTAAGGTTAGCGCAATCGGTTCGGTTAATGGTTGTGGCGTGTACTTTTACCAATACCTCATTGCTTTTAGGAGAAGGTGTTTCGATTTCCTCAATTTTTATTTTTTCAGGATTGCAATAGTTTTTTCTAATGGCGGCTTTCATTTTTTCAAAGTTTTATTTCATTTTTTCAATTTCTTTGAAAATAAGGCAACTCGAAATGTGAGCACCTTTTAAATAACCTGTACTCATTAAAAACTCATTGGTAATTTCGCCACCAGTAAATTTGAAAGTTTTTTTGAAAAGCTTTACCCAATCTTCTTTTGGTAATGGGTGATGGTGATTTAACCAAGCTTTAAACGAACCAAATTCAGATTTTAAGTCAACTATTTTTTGAGCGTTGCAGATGGCGGCATTTATCTTCAATTTATTTCTAATAATGCTTGGATTTGCAAGTAACCTATCTATATCTTTTTGGTTGTAGTTGGCAATTTTTTCAATTTCATAATTAGAATAAGCAAGCCTAAAGTTTTCTTGCTTATTTAAAATGGTTGTCCACGATAAACCAGCTTGGTTAATTTCTAAGATAAGCCTTCCAAACAGTTCGTTATCAGATTCAATTGGAAAACCATATTGTGTATCGTGGTAAACCCGATGAACATTGTCTGCAGGTAAAGTATTTACATACTCACAGTATGATTTTGGCTTATCAGGTTTGGCTTGAGGCTCCATAGTTTATTCTTCGTAAATATCAAACTTCTCTGAAAAAGACTTCATAAAAGCAGCATCAGAAAACTCTTTTTCTGTCATTTTAGAAAGTTGCTCTAAGAAAATATCAAACTCACCATTTTTAAAGATGGTTAGCATTTTTCCCCCATCCTTGCATTTGGCTTCGTGCCAAATATTTGGTGGAACTGTAATGGTATCACCTTCTTTAAGGATTAGAGTTTCATCATCAAAAATGAGCTCCATTTCACCCACCAACATGTAGAAAACTTCAGTCATCACCTTATGGTGATGGCGCTTCAAGTGAAAGCCAGGTTTCAAGGTATCTTCTACGATGCATAATTCGCCATTTGTATCCCTAGAAGAAAGTTTAATATAGCAATGATCTTGAGAGTAGTTGTAGTTTTCTCCTTCGCCTGATGCAATATATTTTACGTNTTTCATATTTTGAGGTTAAATAGAATTAACAAAATCAAAAAACACTTTTTTGTGTAGCTCAAGATTCATATTTGGTGAAAGAGCTACCCTAGCAATATAATCTTTATCGCCTTCTTTGGTTGTGCCTTGGGTAGAAGTTGCAGGAATAGTCCAATAGCAACCTTTTAACTGACCATAGCTCACACAATATTTGCTTTCATTAGGAATTTCGGTAATCATTAAATTGATTAGCTTATGGTTTAATGCTCTTTTGTAAGTTTCTCTTTCTTCATCTGTATTGCCTTTTGTAGGAAGGTCTAAAGAAAATACAGAAGGAGTAAACCCTTGTTTTGCCAGTTCTTCTGAAACAAAATTGATTTTTGCCGCTGGTAATTTCTCTTGAATATAATTTACAAACTCTCGGGTATTTTTGTATGCATCTTCAATTCTTTGGTTCATTGAAGGCAGTTGATTTGCCAATATTTCCATTTGAAGACTTGTAGCTTCATTATCACAAAGCTTTAGATGTTTTTCTATGTTTTCCATCAAATCTTCTGCTTTGTTATTTCCTATGCAATAACCTGCAGTGCATTTTCCACCACTCGGGAATTTTGAGCCACTAGCATAAGTAATAGTTCTAATGGTTGAAAGAATAGCTCCTTCGCCCAAAAAATGAACATTAGGACAAAAAGTTTGGTCTAAAATAAAAACTGGATCGATTGCGTGTTTTCCTGTTGAAGTTTTTCGAGGTTTGCTTAAAGCTTCTTTAAGTTTTTGTAAATCGGGTACTTCAACTCTTGGGTTGGTTGGAATTTCTGCAATAATGTAAGGAATTGCATCTATCATGGCTACTTTTTGTAAAACCGTATCAACACTTTTCACCATATCATTATCACCATCCACAGGTAAATCTAATATTTCAACATTATCGAGGCAGGCAGCAACCCGTCTTGCTTGGTCGTTTGTGCCACCATAACAATTTGGCGGAACAATAAATTTTATGGCTTTTTCAGGATGGTTTTCTACAGCATGATGAACCAATCCCATCATAATGGCATATTGAATAGAAAGTCCACTTGACCCAACCAAAGCCTTGGTATTTACATCTGTAACTTTACTGATGGCATTTAAAACAATGGTTTTATTTGCTAAGTCATCTCTATTTTGATTTGACTCTGTGTTTCCAACTATATTTTTTAAAGCAACCAAACAATTGGATGGCGTCATCGCGATGGTTTCTCTTCTTCGAACATGCTGAATTTCTGAAACATAACTTTCGTTTTGCTCACCAATAACCAGCAATACACTTCCCAAATCTTCATGAAGATTAATTATAAAATCAACATTTGAATTGGCTTCAATTTGGCCAACTTTATCTTGGTTGGAAACCAAAATTGTACTTCCATCAAAAGCAGAAATTTCCGATGATTTTTCGATTGGCTTTAATTCGAATTTGTAACCATAAACCTTTCTTAAAATATCAGCATCAAAGTTTTCAGGTAAATTACCTGAGAAAAGAATTTGGGTGTTTTTGTGTTGTAATAAATTCTTTCTTAAAACGGCTAGAATAGGGGTTGTTTTAGAAGAAAAACTGATAACAGACTCAGGCTTTAGGTTGTTTAATTTGGCAATTGTCCATTCTAAAACACAAGATAGTGGATGTCCCAACCGAATGTAATCGTAAGCTGTAGGTAATTTATAAAGAGCTTCAGCTTGCGGATTGTTGTTTTGAAATAGGTTTTCGAACTGTTTTAAAAATTGGGATTTGGCCAACTTTTCTTCGTAAATATCTAACCTGTGGGTAGTTAAATTCAACCACTCCTTTGGTGCATTTTTTAATACCTCTTTTAGGTAAACAACTATACTTTGCTCATCCATACTTTTCGCCTTTAAGAAGGTCAAAAGTATGTATTAAAAACACGTAACTAAAAAGATTAATGCTTGTAAAAGCTGTTGGTGAACAATTTATTTTTCGGGCAGATAAAGCTTCATTTCGTCAATTTGCAATTCATCCAAATGGCCCATTTTACTTTCGTCTTGGGTGATTAAATGCATGTGTAAAAATGAGTCGTGGTGGGTAAAAATGCCTTGGTGTTCTTTCGAGAAAAATCCAATAATTTCAGCTTCTTCATTGGTTATTACATAATTTGTTTGGCCTTGGTGCGCTTCATCTGGCGATGATACGCGAGTGCCTTTTGGCAAGTTTTGGATGTGAATTTTTGCTTTTGCGACTTTACCTGTTACCTTAAATGCGAACGGCTGTTTTTTGCCTTCACTTTTTTCAAGAATAAGCCTTTCTAAATCTTGAATAGATTTAACATTTGGTGGTAATTCAACTTCATTCCACTCAGTTACATTGGCATAAACGAAGAAGGGAGCCGAAGCATCAAATGTTTTTTCAACCGTCATGGTGGAGTCAGAAGTTACCTTTGAGACATAACTTTTGCCATCATTTATCATCAACTCTCCTGTTAAATAACTAACAGGACCAAGACCGTAAAGACCTTTTTTATCTGAAATAGTATCAAGGCGAATGCTGCCGCTCAACTCTCCCTTCCACATTACATTTTTCATGGCGCCAACAATTTTTACGTCTGTGTAAGTGGAGCCAGGAGCTGCTTCTTTTTGATTAGAGCAACTAACAATTAAAAGCGAAAATATTGCAATTGAAAATAAATTGAAGTTCATGTAAAAGTCAAAGTTTAAATACCTTGATAATTTGATTTGAAGATGCTGAGTTTATCTTTAAAAAGTAGATTCCTGAATTACCATTTATGGATATGGAAACATTTCCATTAGCCTTAGCTGAATCAAAATCGAGGTTTTTTCCCATCAAATCAAATAGGGTAATATTTGAGTTTGCAGGTAGATTTTTTATCCAAATTAATTCATTGGTTGGGTTGGGGTAAACTTCAATTTTAGGTTGGGTAATTTCAACTTTTCCTGTTGATGTTTTTGGTGAAGCCAATTTTAATCCAACAGGCCTGTGGTCTGAAACATACTTATCGTAACTACTAAACCCACCTTTCATATATTCATCAACTTTTATAGTTTGGCAAGTCGATTTGGGCAATTCGAAATCATCAAAAATTTCGTTGGTAATTAAAATATGGTCTAGATGAGAGGGCCAACTTGGGTACGACCATTCTGTGCTTGGGCTCTTGGCAACAGCCTCATCGGCAAACTTGTAATTTTCAGCATCTTCATAAAACATTCTGAAAACATTGTGTTGGTAACTGTCGGTTAAAATATCGTTTAAATCTCCAATTACTAAAACCTTTGATGTTGCAAAATTTGAATCGATGTAGGCTTTTATGAGTGTGCTAGCTTCATATCTTCTTGCTTCTTCATCAGAAGAATTGCTTAAATCGAGCGAGCCATCGCCACAGCATTTGTAATGATTGTTAATCACAACGTATTCTTCGCCTTTGTACAGCAATTCCATCACCAATGGAGCACGCGGCAAAGCATTGTAATAAGTTGGTGAATCGTAAATTTTATAAACTTTTTTGGCGAAAACTGAGTTGGTTTTGTTAATGTAAACCAATCCACCAAATCTGCCTTTGGCGATATGTATTTTATAACCAGGTAAATTATTTACCACCTGCTTTAATAAGGTTGTGTCATCAATTTCCTGAAAACCAATAACATCAGCATCTAACGCTTTAATTATTTTGGCTACTGAGTCTGCAGTGTTGTTTCCATTTTTCGGAAACCACTCTATGTTCCAAGTAACTATTTCGAGGGTAGAGTCTGTTCCGAAGGTAAGGTTGTTAATACCTTGGGCAGTGGATTGGCTTAAAAAACCAAATAAGAATAGTAAGGCAAAAATAATTTTGATGAAGCTCTTCAATTTTTTTGGGCTAATGTAGGGGAAAATAGGTAGCCTATCTAGAAAACTTAATAAAGCTTTTTACAAATAATTTAAACCCACCAATTTTTCAGAAACTTCCCAAAGTTGGTTGGCAATGGCCTCATCATTTGATAATGGGGTAGAAGTTGCTTTGCCAGGTTTCCCTTTAAATTCATTAAAACCTGTAGGTCCAAAATAATCGCCTCCTTTGGCCTCGCCGATGGCTGCTAACATGGTTGGTTTTGCACCTTCAATGGGAGCGTGGGTAAGAAATGGCGCTATGGTGTATCTTAAAACGTTGTAAACCAATTTAGGCATGTGTCTGCTCAATTCTGTAGTAGCAATACCAGGGTGAGAAGCAGTTGAAATAGTTTGTTGATGACCAGCTTTTTCTAGTCTTCTTTGCAATTCACGCGTGAACATTAAGCAAGCAAGTTTAGATTTAGCGTATGCCTCACTGGCCGAATATTTTTTCTCGCTTTGTAAATCAGCAAAATTGATTTTACCATTTTTATGTACCAAAGAACTCAAAGTAACAATTCTTGAATTGGGTGTTTTTGTAATGGTTTGTAACAACAAACCTGTAAGCAAGAAATGCCCCAAATAGTTTGCCCCGAATTGTAATTCAAAACCATCTTCTATTTTGGAGTAAGGCGGCATCATTACCCCTGCATTGTTTACCAAAACATCTAACTTATTATATTTGGCTTGATAGGCTTTAACAAAACTCCGAACAGATTTTAAGCTGCTTAAATCAATTTCTAAAACATCTAAATCTGCCTTTGGAACCTCTTTTAAAATGTTGGCTTTGGCGGCATTTGCTTTTGACATGTTACGGCAAGCCATAATTACTTTAGCGCCTTTTTTGGCCAACATCATAGTGGTTTCGTAACCCAAGC
>JGI20154J14316_10000450_pt1 | contig 37179 bp, 26 predicted proteins | sample COG_04_FD_14316 | JGI IMG/M metagenome (IMG submission 14316)
TGGTCCACACAACGACTCCCAGGAGAACCAGTGCAATTCCGACCACAATATCCGGTGTGTAAACGCCCCTTTCAAATGCCAGTAGTAAAATGACTACCGCCGAGACCATGGACCGTACCACAGACGAATGATAGACGAAAACAGCACCCAACGCCAATCCATTCGTGACCGAGAGTGCTATCATAGCGAAAGAGAGGTGAATGGGGATATTGACGGCCGAGACAGTTGTCGTATAATTGCCCATGAGATAGATGGGAATACCAAAGGCATACATTTGGAACGAATCGTTCAAAAACCAGTACAATTTTTGCTTTTTCTCATCGTCCGATATGTGCGGTCTCTCTTGATTCTTCATCATCTTTTCTATCCAAACGGAAGACAACGATGAACAGATTCCTTGTAAAACAATCAGTACAAGACCAATGTCTGAGATGGCGGCGGTCGTGTCGGTCAATTTGAGCAGGACGCATCCGGAAAGAATCAACACCAATGACAGATATTGTTGTTTGGAAAACCGACGCTTCAAAATAAGAATTGAGAAAAGGACAACCCAGAGTAGTTTGTGTTGAATCAAGACATTGTAAAGTGCGGAGGGTACTAGAATGGCGATGTGGTGTGTCAATGCATTGACGATGACATACAACAACGCGTTCACTGCAAAACCCCATCGTATTTGAAAGTGTGATTCGTTCGAAATGACTCGCATGCCTATGGAACAGATGAGCAACTTCCAAGTTTCAACCATTAACAAGACAAATGAAACGTCGTATGTATATTTCGAGGAGACAAATCCCATTAGCAAATTGAGAGAAGTGCTGGCAATGATTGCTAGTAAAACAGAGAACATACAGCAACGAGCGGGACGGCTCTGTTATACTCAAACGCATAAATCCAGATAGTTAAGGAATGATTTAAAAGAAAGATACATTTGGAAAGAACGGAGCAATGATGTATGAACAAATGCCGGTGACAATGAATGAAAATGTGAACATGGTCCATATTCTATGTTCCGACGGTGCTTGTGTTGCATTGGATACCAATTCTCTTACAACGTACCCTCCCATGTGGGCACGATTCATGGGGTTGTGCGAAGACTTTGCACCGCCCGAGTTGGACGAGTGTGGGCGGCTGACATTTCTTTCTAATTTTCAAATCCCAAGAATGAGATTTTTAGAATGTCTCAACTTTTTGCGAACGGGATATGTTCGTGATGTGTTAGAACTCTCCGAAACATTTAACATATTGGGTGGTTGTGACGAGCTGGACCAATATTACATAAATCAACTGAAAAAGGATGCCGAACACGTTGCACACAATCAGAAAATGTTCCAACTTCGAACAGAAAATCCTCTCTGTCCAAATGAAAACATCCAACAGACATTTAGATTCGAAGCGCACCCCATGAATTGGGTACACGACGACACTTGGGACGTGGGTTCCGTCATCACAGAATCTCCCCATCTTTTTTGGTGGCGGCAACGCCTTTCAAACGAGCTTTAACAATAGCAGTGTAGTAGAACTCGACTAGATAAAACGTTTTATTTTTCATACATATTCAGATACAATGTTCTACAATGGTCCTGTCTCATATATAAGAGACGGGAGATGTTCCCATATGAATCGCAACGTGTTTCTCATTGTGTGCATCTTGTTTCTGAGCATTACTTTATTCTACAATTTTTTATTGACATATCAAGCGTCTGTCTGGCCCCATTGGTCGAAAGAAGTTGATACTGTTGAAATTGGATGAATTGGATATTCTACAGAATGATGGTAATGCATTGAATCGGATGGTCGATAAGAATGGTTGTCATTGACACATTGAAACCCGCATGTCTTCTTGACCCGTGCGATTATTCCTATCGATATTTACTATGATTTCTTATATTTACTTTACAACCGACAAGGCTCGACTCCAAGCCTGACTGTGAAATCGCCTGACTGTTACAAACGCTCATCCCAATTATCTTCGTCGTCGGAACCGTCCAAAGTCAACACTAACTCGTGCGAGGTCATTTCGTCGTACATGCGTAGAATCTCTCTCAAATTATTGCGTGTGGGGATTCCCCGCATCCTATAAAAACCGAGATACAGGCCCAATACCAGTACGAAAAAAGGCAAGACAATCACAGTCAACAGTTCTTGGAGATGTCGACCTGTTAAAATGAGAGCACAGACAGTCGACACCACCCCCCAGTAAAAGACCGGCGCCGACAACAGACCCGTGTTCAAAAGCACATGCAATAGAATCACCACTACAAACAACGAACATTCCAGCACCGCATTCCTCGTGATTGTGGTCTCGAAATGTTCACACATGCGCAACACCCACATCAGTACCACCGGAATGACAGTGACATATTGAAATTCATCGATTGGCAGACGCAATGTCATGAATTGAATCAACATCCAAAAACAAATGCATGCCAAATGCACATGCGGTCGCCAATCATCACTGTCTAATATAATGACATAACAAGCACACGTGGCAACAGTTGCAATCACAACGGTGATGATAATTGCTATTATACAAAATATCACAAGTATGTTCGTCAACTCCAGAGCATCGGCGAATAAACACAGAGAGAGCATGATGTGGACCAGAGACCAGGCTATGGTGGCCCACCTATCCGAATTGGACATCGATTGGCGTCGCGCCAAACGTTGCAGCTGAAAGAGCGTGACTATCACAATGGAGCAGAGCGAGAAAAACAAAGCGATGATGGGCACATATCGAACCGGTGTGTTGTACAAGGTGCCCAATAGGAACCAACTATAACTGAATAAGATGTAGAGAACAAAAACGAAACGTTCGAACAACATTCATGAAACGAAGAGATAACTGGAAGTCATTGCTTTAAATAGCATAAGTTACTGATAAGTGTAGATGGATTTATTCAGACCCAACAGACCACAACAGAATGGACATCCATCAATTAAAACGCTCCGTGTTTCATGATTTAGACAATCCAATGGGATATCTTCAAGACAAAGGATTTACCGAACCGGACACCCCACCCGACTCCGCTCGGCTCTTTGGCAGCAGTCTTTATTTCTATTGCAATGGTGCGGAATGGAAGGTGGTGACTCCAGAATGTCGTGTGCTCTCATCCAGTGTGAATTCGTTCGTTCATCCGACACATGCTCTCACACTGGATGTACCAAAGGAGTGGAAGAGACAGATGTTGGAACAACTGAAACAGGCCTCACAACTCGCATGGGAGCAAAAATTGCTGCCAATGGTGTCCAAACATCTGGACACGTTCGATGAATTCTGGAGGCTTTGCAATAAACCCCCAATGCTTTCACTCGAAGCACACGCGTACTCACGAAGAGGCAAAAAAAAGGAATATCTCAATCTTTTTCATCGTGGTGAGGAAATCACCGGACACGTGTTGTTGCAAGAGGAGGCGCGTGTCAAGGTTTCGATGAAATGGTCGTTATCGGAGTCGGAAGAAAGTGGTTCGTTCGGTTGGCGAGCTCATTTTTCAAGTGGCATTGATATTTGTACATTTGGAGGTCAGCCTTTTGTGATTCGAAAACCATGGTCGTGGGAAGATTTGAAGGCGAATCAACTCGTGGTGCCTTTGCACGATTCGTTTGTTGTGAAAACACCCGCACTTTGTGTTGCGCAGGTGCAGGGCGCGGTCGTTCGAGTTGAGATTGAGAACGAAAAAACAAAATTGTTTGTGGAAGCGGTGCAAGCTTTGCACCAATGCATGGGCAAAATCGCATGGGATGGTTGCATTTGTATTATTGGAGCGAAAAGGGCACGATTGGACGATGTGATTGTCGCATCCATTGTTCCAAAAATGGAGGGTGACACCATAGCCTGGTATACTCAGAAAATATATATCTCGAACAATGAAACACGTTCCGCAAAGAGACAGTGTCGGTGAGATTTGTGGGGGCGCAGTGGATTTCGGATAATTGTCAGACGCAAGTATATATGAAGCAGTGAGATGTTCCGTATCATGTCTTCCTTACAAACACAACAGAATGGAGATACAAAAGAGAAGTCGTCGGTGGCAAATCTACTGGATGCGGAGAATCTTCCAGATAATTTGGAGGAGGCACACGACTGGATTCGAAGTCTCATGTTGAAAATATCAACGTGCATGGGTCATATAACGCGTTTGGAAGAGAGTATTTGTAGATTCGAGGTCCGCAATCTGTCCAATAAGGATGAATCGCTCGATTCCTTTGACTAGGTGAACAGGTCGAGGCACAATATTGTACCCGTTATATACAATCCCGGTGGGTGTACATAACTGTCATTTTTTTATACTATTGTATTTTTGCTTGGCTTTGGTTTCCAATTGTCCAAGTCGTGTCAACATTAATCGACGGAGTGTTAAGCTCATCAAAAAAGTATCGTTGGACGATGTCATGCTAATAAAAACGATATCAAAACGCGACATTAATAGTGTATGCATTCTGCAAGAAACAATGTATTAAAATATAAGTTCGCGCAAGGATTCCACCGCCGCCAACAGCTTTGCAAATTCAGCTTGTACCTTTTCTCGCGCATCTTTGCAACTGTCTAGCATGTGTTTTAGAATGCGCACGTGTAATTTTTCGGCCGTCAAATTCTTTTTGGTTCTGTCCAACTGCGTTTTAACAGGCATGACTTGAATTTCACCCATTTGCTGCTCAAAAGAGGCGAGTTGTTTTAAGGTCTCGTCCAAACGTTTTTGAAGAGTAGACATTCTTTATTTTGTTCGGCCTTTTATACGGTTTCATTCTAGCTCAGTGATGATTCCTATTTTTTCTACGAATCTTAATTTTAGTTACCAAATCTTCTATTGTGTCTAAAAGAGTTACTGTTCTGTTTGATAACCGTTTTTTTAATGTTCTTGTTGTATTTTTCCCGGTCACAATCGCATCAATTTCTGTATTTTGTAATTTCTCTAGATTACCATAACATTGAGATAATGCATCTTGTATGGTAGATAATTGTGCACCACTTGTGGCATCTTGTACTGTATCTGCAAAGCCATCAATTTTAGAGTCTATTTTAGCTACTTTGTTTGAAAGCAATGTCAGTGCTACTTCTTGTTCCTCCAGTGCTTTACGTTTTACAAATGTGCTAATCATTTTGTATTGAAATACCTACTTATATATGGACAAAAAATATACCGCACAAGTGGTTTTAGGTTTTGTTTCACTCTTCCCTTGCTTCTGATATATTTTCAACTTTGATACTTCAAATTGAAAACAAAAGTTCAGATGGGTTCTTGGACCATTCGTATGTGATTTCTGGTGCAGCTTCTTCCAGAATTTCAGAAGTCAATAGTATATATATTCTCATTAAAATTTTCATTCTAGCTCAGTGATGATTACAAAACATTAAATCATACTCTATTACTTACTGTATATTTTTTTACAATCTACAATGGCATTTTCGCTATCGAACACCCATTCAATACGCTCTCCCTTTAGATTCCGAAATGTTTCGGGTATTTCAACTATATAAATAGCTTGAAATAATAGCCAAATGCCTGTAAACTCTTACGATGTTTCAATTGATTTTAAACTTGTTGTTGGTAAATATTGGTGGTATTCAGGCCGACCTCATAACATATGGAAATGTACAGAGTTAATAAAAGGCGAGTATGTTTTTAAGGATGGGAAAGGGCAGAAATTAAAAGTAAAGAAAAAGAAGTTTGACAAAGATTTTAAAAATCATGCTTGGGAAGAAAAATGGGAGGAACAGTGGGATAATCAGGAACAGCCACAACGTAGACCACCACCGCCGTCGCCGTCATGTCATATACAATAATTTTGGCGTTGCCGCCAAATGTAAAGTTAGCTTGTATCTACAGTGGCCGGGTCAGTTTTTAACAGTATAAATATAGTTCTAATATTTGCAAATAAATATGTCACAATTCGTTCCTGCTGAACCAAGAAAGAAAAAAAAGAAAGATAAATCGGGATGGGTTAGGGTATAAGAAAGCTATAATTTCTGGTACGATTTACAAAATCATACGTATAAATATTAAGGCGGATGCAAAAGGTGACTCTGATGAGCGGGAAGTCTTCAGACTCAATGGCCTCAACGGAATTAATCAGAATCAGACTCGGTTAAAGGCCACTGCTCCAGATTTGGAGGACACATTTTTTCAAGAAGATAAAGAACAATTAATAGATTCTTCTAAGGAAGAATATATCCATAAGTATTGGGGAGGTAAAGGTCGGCAAATACGAGTAGGGGATTCAATCAAGTTTCACCATCATCGCCATCATCGCCACTTCGGAATTGTCGAGGGTAAGGTTTCCCACACCACACCATTCGCATTTTGGCTCAACGGACGAGCATATTATTATGGAGAGTGTACCAACATCAAAGTGAAACAGAACGGGTTTTTTGTCGATGGCTTTTTTCCCAAAATCAAATTCTAAATCAAAAAAGTGACAGTTGGGAAGCCCCGCAATCGAACCGCTTACAGTGGCCGAAAGAAGACGCCCTTAGAACCCAAGTCGAAGTTTCAGGTAAATTACAGTTAAAAATATAGTATCCTTTATGGGAGGTTACGGGCAAATCAATACGGTTCTTCTTTATTTCGGTCGCCTTCTTGCGCCAACATTCTCGATAGTCAGTCATTTGGTAAAACGTGGAATACAAAGTGTGGCGGATGGTCACAGGGTAGGCGGCGGCCCCCCAGGAGCCGGGACCAAAAAAAAATGACCAATTCTTTGGGCTTTTTGTATCAAAGAGGACGAAAAAAATCTCAAACTATTTTCGCTCACAGGTTGGCTATTTTTGTCGCAAAATATTTACTATATAATACCCTCGGCTCCGCCAAACAAATGGCAACATATATTCAACTACATCCCAATGAACAGAAAATCACAATAAATGCCAGGGGGACTCATATTATAGTTTATAAAACTAATCCAATATTTACTATGTCTGATTTTCTTAAAGCCGCGCTCAACTTCAAGAACCCTATAATAGATGTAAATGTGAATCCAAACTCTTTACAAGTGTTAATGGACTATGCTGAATGTCGTCAAGCTAATCACTTTGAGGAAATAGAGGAATCAAAGGAATCAGGAAAAATCATACAAGAATTTTTGGCAAAAATATTTAGCGATGGTGCTCTAAGTTGGGCTGTACGCGTGTTACAAATGAATTTGGGGGCCGAAAAACCAGTGGAAATGTGGACATTAAATCAAAAAATGTCTGAACGAATTTTTCGTTGTATTGTTAATATGGAGGGTGATTGGACGTTTATCCAAGCCGTTGCTATCATTGCCCTTTTACTAAAAGAACATCTGTTTCAAGACTTTGGGATTAAAGTCCAACAAGCAACGGATACCCTACATGAAACTCTCCCGTCGGATAACATGATACAGCCCACGAATACAGACAATCGGAAATATCGTTTTTTACCGTTCTTATTAACAATTACTCACAATAATGATAAAATGCTCATAAAGTTGGGAGACCAAGAAAGGTATTCACCTGCTGCAACGCGTACCGTCTATTTTTCATTTAAAGCCTACAACAACAGCGAAATTGTAGACAATTTGGTCCCTATTAAACCAGTATTTGCTCCCTTTATAGAAAAGTTAAAAGAATATTTAAACACATATCAAGATACAGATTCCCGTCATTTTTAAAATAAATGTCACCCATTCCGCATTTCATTCCATAAATTTTTTCGCTCGTTCACTCACAGGTTGTTTATATAGTTTTTACAAATGGGTGTTCTGGCACCCCTCCGGGATTTGGGTGTTCTGGCACCCCTCCGGGATTTTCCCACTGGGGTTGCCATTTACCGGGCTGTCCCGATTCAAAAAATTCAATCGGAACACCGAATAAATGGTTGAGTACGACCAAAATAAACGTGTAGCCTTCAACAATCTGGTTTGCTTTTACACCGGCCACCGAGTTTGTGTTTCCTTCTTTGTCTACCAGCAAACGAAGCTTCTGCGGCTTAACATTTGTATGTGGAACTCCGAATTGTACTCCATCTTCAGTTATATCTTCTGTAGAGCCTTTTAATTTAATTAATTTAAATGTGCCATCGTCTAATTCGTCGTAGTCAGGGTCTAACAAGTCCGGTGCTGTCGTTTGCAATCGTTTGAGATAGTTTTTGGCCAACTTGCTGGCGGTTTTGGCCAACTTGCTGGCGGTTGCGGTTGCCCATGGTTCTTTCGCAATTTCTTCGGGACTAAGACAAGCACGTAGTACTTTCGCAATTTCTTCGGGACTAAGACAAGCACGTAGTACAGTGTCTACTGTCTTATAGTTTGCTCCTACATTTTTTACGACCAAATGTGCAATAAACTTCCCGACAAATGGATTGGCACGTCCAACGGTATTGCGCCAGCCGATTTTAATAACATGCTCCGCAATTTTTTCGAGCTGCTTGTCCGTAATGCGGCCTTTTAACGCAGCGGTTAACTGGTTATACGTAAATGGGAACGCCCCCTTGCCACGGGCAGTGTCGACGATATATGCCGACTGTGCCGAATCTCTGAGATGTTCGGCATTTTTCTGGGCATCTCCTTTACTATTTAACGTTCCTCCGATTGTACCGACCAAATACCAGTCGTACTTTTGAGTGGACACATCGATTACACCGTGTGGGTGTTCATGCACAGGCCCTATTTGTAAGACGACATTGTTGTGTTTTTCAAACAAGCCGGCCAATTCGGAGACATGATGTACTTTGCATTTGCCGCCGAATTCGCGGTATTTCGCAACATTTTTGTCAAAATGCTCTTCATCTGTAAAGACCAGTTTGGCCGAATCGGGAACTAGCAAACTGGTCACTTCATCGTCGCATTCTTCTCCAAAATCGGTCAACACGATAAGATTCTTCGCGGGTAATTCACTTGAATAATCGGCGCCTTGAAACCCGGTGGGGTGGCGAAATTTTTGTTTGAGTGTCATGACACCATCTGAAATATCAAATTTTTCGGGGTGTAGGACAGACAATAGGCCAACAACGTCATAAGCAGGCGTTGTTGGAATGTTACTGACACGACATTTCTTACTCCAACTTGCATAAGCTGTACGCATAAGAGAATCAATGGATTCTTTCGATTCTCCGGGTTCGACACTATCAACTCTTGGCAATACAAAAGTAGAAAAGGTAGAAAATTTAGCTTTCGTTTTATCTTGCATTTTAGATAGAATAAGCCTCTTAATATACTATTTATTTGTAAAATCATATTCCTAATGTTTCCTTTTTTTTCTAGTCGGCGCAGCTCGAAGGGCGTCTGTCGTCACGCCAGCGAGCACCGCCCAGTATTTTTTATCCAAGCGTTGGGCGTCCAGACGATTAATACGGCCGCGCATTTGAGTGCGAGAAGCCTGATTGGATGGATAAGACCCAGCTGGCACGTGTGACAATCGACGGTCAACCAAGCGTAACGCATGGCTCTTGTTCAAAAACGTGTTGTAATCAGTCATTGACTTCATGTGGACGCTTGCGCATCACTTTCGAAACGAAACGAAATCAAAGTATTTAATTGCCACGCGAAATAGAAATGAGAATCGACACTCTGCAATTGCCCGACTGGTCCATCTTCTTTATCGGCGCGGGGATTTTCATTCTCATTTTGATATGGTGGTGCATCGAATCCGTACTTGGATGCTTGACATGTGCGCCCTGTCGCAACTGCTACAAAAGAATCTGCCAACTCTTCTATCTACTCTGTTGTTGTTGTCTGTGCGACACGGCCCCCAAGTATGAAGGACTGAAATGAAGAAGCAATCGGGCCAAGACATTCTTTTTGAAGACTTTGTTCTATTCAAAGTCTTCGAAAACAATTCCAGTACCAAGAATAACTATTGCACAACCCACAATTCAATCAAATGAACACACACACCGAAGAATCGAATCTAGAGCCCGAGACAGAGGAACGACTCGTGCAATCGTACTCGCATGCGATTCTAAACGGTTCCGAGTACATCTTAGTCCACCAAATCAACAATGAAGTCTGGGCGGCCATCGACAAGCATCATTGTCTGGTACCCATTAGCAATTTCCAGATTCTGGAAAATACGGATGAATTCCTTGGCAAAAAAAGGTATTGTCCCATTTTTGGTATGAAGAGTGTGGACGGGATTGTGCCAATACTGTTGCATGAGATGATGCGGCAAATTTTTGCGTATGGGTGGACATCGGGCATCGCGATGCCCGGCAATGATGTCTGGGAGTGGAACATTCTCACACAAACTTGGATATTTAACGGAACCACAATCCCGATGGTCATTTTGACACCAAGGGGTCGACTGATATCTTCTCCCCCTGTCCCTGTTCAAAAGAAACATAAAAGGGTGAAACAATGTGAACAGGGTCATTGGCTTCCCTGTCAGGCAAGGAAATGCAAACATTGTAAATAATGGTCCAGCTGTTGTGTGGGGCGGCTCTAGAAATGTACACGGAAGTCAATCCCTTCGCAGATAAATTAAAACAATAATCTTACAATAATTTTATAACTACAATATTTTTTATAATTCATACCAAAGGTAAATCACAATACAAGAATACTCTATAAGTTATGAAAAGTTCAATATTTTGATATTGCGTTCGAGTTGCTCATGTGACTACAAATTTGGATGACCTCCACAAAAGGCGTCCACGTCCTTCGCGTCGAAGAGTAGGCTCTTGTCAATGTTGCGCGTAATATTCGCATTGTCAGCCGAATAAAACATGTACACCACATGGATGGATGTCTCCCATTCTTTTTCGAGACATGCGTGCATCACGCGCAGCATTAAGGCTTTCCGCTCCTCCTGCGAGGGTTTCTTTGTGCCGGGTGGCGCCTTGTAGCCGTGCGGGTTGACTCGAACCACCACGTACTGCTTCCCTGGAAACTCGTCGTACAACTCAGATATACGGCGCTCGTCACAGTCGTAGGATGTACCTCGATGCTGCTTTTCGTCCAACTCCCATTGTAAAACTATCTTCGGTGATGCCCATAACCCATCTGGTCGATATCTGGAACAGGACTCTCCACCGACACGCGAATCTGTACAGACTCGCCACTCCGGGAAAAAGTGCTCGTCCAAATACAAAGACCACTCGTGCTCAATGCGAATGTCTTTGCCCGTCACTTTCATGAAGCAATCGCGACATGCCATACTATCGATGTTGGTGACCGGGTCTGTACAAGGACGAAGCCGACCACATTTCTTGCAACACAGCTCGCACTCATGGGCTTGTCTACGAGCGACTTGCTTAGCGGCTATCTCCACCTTGTTTGCTCGTTTATAAGCTTTTTGCTGGGCGAGTATCTGCGCTTTGTTTGCTTCATAATAAGTGGATTGCTTGCTGGAGATAGCCGCCTTGTTTTTTCGTTGATAAGCTTTTTGCTGGGCGAGTATCTGCGCTTTGTTTGCTTGTCTACGAGCGACTTGCTTAGCGGCTATCTCCACCTTGTTTGCTCGTTTATAAGCTTTTTGCTGGGCGAGTATCCGCGCTTTGTTTGCTTCATAATAAGTGGATTGCTTGCTGGAGATAGCCGCCTTGTTTTTTCGATAATATTCGGCCCAATATTCGGCATTGTAACTTCTCTTTTCTTGTGTCACTTTGGGCATGAATACAACACATAATTTAATATAAAGATTTGGTCAAATGTTTTATCGAACATGTGCAAAGTATGTCAAAATAAAAGCCATACACATTTGACAGTAGGCAAGAACCTAAATGTGAGTATTTACTTGACTTGTAACAAAAGGCAATGTCTGTTTTGAGAAAAGAAACGCAAGTCGCAAACAATCGAACAGAGCTAATCATAAACAGAAAGAATCAAGAAAAAATAATGATGCAGCAAGAAGTCATCACTGCTTTGCGAAGTTCTTACCAGAAACTAGAAGCAAAATACCAAGAAAATATCAAAGAATTGCATGAACAAAATACAATACTGCTGAGAATGATAAAACAACAGCAGCAGTTATTAAATAAAACAACTTTTTGAAAGAGATTAGCTCTACATTGTACAGATTGCTTTGTATTTCATCTCGTGTCAGATTTCATCTCATGTCAGACTCGTGTCATTTTGCATCTCGTGTCAGATGTGAGTGAAACAGTCCTTAAACAACTCAATGGGTAATGGATATCCCTCTGTATGATAGAATCGATTTCGGATACGACATTTGCGGTATTGGTCCGAGGCGACCGCATTGTCCACAACCGTTTTGGCTTTGTTCACATCTAGAAAAAAAATTCGAAATGGATGTTCAAACATGTACGCATAAATATCAACACCTTCTTGCGCAGCCCGGTGCACCCCTCCCAATGTGCCTTTCGTATCGTTGGAAATGGTTTCTATAAAAAAATTGGTCTGAAAGCCGTTCTCATCTCTTCGCGCACGTGCAGAAACGTCAAATTTGAGCTCCAGTGTTTGGTTCAACGCATTTACAAAATCTGGTTCTTTGCATCGATTCCCCACATTATTGGGCGACCATTCTGGACACATCTCTAAAAACTTCGTTTCTCCACGTTGACCGATTTCGTTTTGTTCGTTGAATGTAAACATATTTCTATGTTGTAGTAGTCATATTCAATGCAAAAATATATTATTCGGTACATATTCAAAAAGAAAAGTACAGCAATAAATGAAGCATCTAATTCAGAACATATGTTGAGATGTCTTTTCATTATTTGTAAAAATTAAAAAAGATGTTAACTTTGTCAGATTGGAATGGAATCATTGAGAAAATGACAGATGTGGTGAGAGATGACAGTGGTGATTATATTGCGCATGTGGGCACAAGAACGTTGTATATCGCTCCACAGTATGGGATGTCGCAACTCTTAACTACAAAGAGTGGTATTGAATACGGACGAGGAACCATGAAAGTCAATGTTCCATTGGATTTTCCATTTATCCATGACAATAGCATCCAAGCTATTGCAGTGCATCAAAAAATAGGGGAACTGGCTCTAGGTACATACTTGTTAACAATGGATGGAAAAAGCTGGCACCATTGATGTGGTAAAATATGGATTTAGATGCTTTTTTGAAGGCTAGACCGTTTGAGTAATGTTAACAGCCTTTATTCTGGAGGTTGATTGTACCATGTATTGCTTGAAAACACCTCGCAATTCCATCAATAGCCTATAAAAAGATTCATTGTCACTTTCTTTGCGCATTAACTCGACCAGTTCTTGGACAACATGTTCCGATTCAACCCATTCTTCCATGCTGCACAGTTCTATTTCGTATTTGCTCACAAGGCGTGTTTGGATGTCTTGGACCATTGCAACATCTTGTTTGTCAGAAACCAATGCTTCTTTCTTTCTTTGTAATCTGTCAACCGCGTTTGCATATTCGGTCGCGTCTTTTTTCCAATCGTGTGGAAATTTTGTCTTAAAATAGATTTCAATTCGTTCCGGGATGTCCGCCGAGCGCCTTTTGTCCTCTTCTTTTATTTTACGACGATTACCGTTTTTATATTTATGATTTCGCTTGTGTTCGAAGTTTCGTTTGGCTTCTGACAACTTTTTTTTTTCACCATTTTCATGATACGAAGACCAACCTCTATCCGGTTTGAATTTGACTGGTTCTTCTTTTTGTTGTGTGTTGCCCATACGACGAATTTATTGGGACAATTTATACTTTCTTTTCACCAGTGTTTGTGAACCGTAATATCAAAAAAAATCTATTTACCATTAATGTTAACGTCCAAAGAGTTAAGGCATTGACGGAAGAGAATGCGAGTCTTCTTGCAAAGGTGAAAGAACTGCAAACTGTTAATCAACAGTTAGAAGCAAAAAGAATGTGTAGCTTGAATTTTGAATTGAATATGGCCAAAAAAAAATAACAAACGCAAGCGTGACGATGAGACCCTGATTAAGTAAATAAAACAAAAAATAAAAAAATATTTCAAATACTACATTACATAATTTTAGCTTTTTCTACAACCGATTGTTCTACCATCAACGAAATATATCCCAACGAGGTGTATCCATACATGGATAGAATGAACATTTTCAGAACGAAATCCACCATAATGACCGACATTTTGAACGCCACATACCCACCAAAGACGATGACAACAACAGCAACGACATTGTCCAACCACATAATATTATAACAATCTACCCACATGGGGTCAATCGGTTCTTGTTGCCACGACGACATTGCCAACAATCCAATGACGGAATCAATTTCGACAAGACCATATTCAATAATGAACGCACTGACCTGCGGCAGATGCATCCTTCCCCAAAAAAGCAATGGCCAAAAAATAAAGTACTCCTCCATGAGTGTCGGCAATGTCAAACTATTCGAATTGCGATTCTCTGGCACATATTTGGCACAATCCTGATATTGTTGTTGTATTTTCACAGAAACATTTCGAAGCGCTTGATTATAAAAGGAGGAGTTCACATCGTTATTTCTTTGTGCCAAACGAATATTCTCATTCGTATCAATATTCATTTGTTGCCAATGGTCTGCAACCGCACACGACAAACAAGTATCATCGGATGCATTTTTGGCCATATTTGGAAAAGATTTATAAAAACACCCCGGGTCCAATCGTGTGTGATACCATGCGTTGATATCTTCCACTAACGCATACGGTGTCAGCGGTGCACAGTTGAGCATATATCCATAGACTATATACAAATACAAAAAATGAACCAGCATCCCAATGACCACCGTGTTCGCCAACCACACCAGTGGCAACGCCGACCAAGTCGTACTTGTCACTATTATTAACACAACGACAAGACACACCACCAGAGCCGTATCTATTTTGTCCAGCCTTGCTTCTTGTGTTGTGGTCGACACAAAAATACTTTCCTCCAAATTGCACTGACTGAACAGAATGTAATCGTACATGTAGAAGAAACTGTACCCAAAAAAAGGCACGTACGTGTCGTTTGTCACCGACACAAAAGCACTCGTCGCTGACAATATCTTCTCCACTTGTTGCGACAGAATCCCACGCCACGTTTGATTGAACAGATTCAAAGCGACCCCACCACACACATCAAACAATTCGTTCCAATCTTTCGCAACATGGAGAGACCATCTTTTCTCATCTCTTGGTATTTGAACAGTGGGTGAAGACAATTTACTAAATTTCTGGTCCAAGAATTCACTGTTGTACTTGGTCAACTCATCGAAATATCCAGAGACATTTTGTATAATGGAAGGAAATCCCGTCTCCACATCAGTGTAGAAATGCTTCATACCATTTGCCTGTACAATCAAAGCTTCGACTGCATTGTCCACAATGTTACAATTCGTACACCAAATGGGTGCCACACCCTCACTGCCTCGTTCTTGACATGTTTTGATGGAGGTAATTTTGGGTGCTTTCATTTTTCGATGATGTCGTTTATTGGCCTTGCCCAGCACATGCCATCCGCGTGAAATGCTTCTTTTCAAATGACCGAAGACTCTGTCGGTATGTGTACCACTGGCCTCTGCTGTCCCCACTTTTAACCACCAATTATGTAGGTGTACATTCACATTGGTCATGGCATCTGTCGCTCTATATGCTTGTTGCGACATGTCCCGGATGGTCCATTCATGACTGGTCGTTTGTGCCACCTTTTTCACACTGCTGTACGCTTGCCATACTTGTGCCGCCTCGCTTGGATTGGCATTATTTTTATAATCCTCATCAAAATAACCAAGACTGGTCTCGACAAGATTGGTCAATTGCACCGTGTTTAATAATTGACCACCAGCAAAGACAATCCGTTGCACTCCCTTGATGTACAGGTCTGCGTCGAGGCCATTTTCTAAAAGAACGAGTCGAACTTGGTTCCAATTGTGCGATTTGTTCATTGTGTAATGTTCTAACACAATTTTCATGGCATGCAATGTATCAATGACAACCATATATTTCCTCTTCCAATTGTAAAAGATATCTTGTGGAAATTTGATAGAACCCAATAAAGATTGCAATTCAATCCCTAAAAATTTCAATTCCACACATTCTAACCAGGTCGCTTTTTCCAACGGTCTCAATTCATCATACTTGTATCGAGCGACTTCTGTCATAAAATGGTCACACACAGAGGTGCCATTCCATTCCAAAGTCTCTGCTATTTTCTGAGTAATGTCCATCTCTTCTTCCAGACGTCTTCTTCCATCATTCCCCATTTGAAGACAGGTCTGGTCTTTCCACCCCAGCTTGACTCCAAAGACCGAGAGTGCCTTATCAATCGCCCCCATCACTTTATTCATCAACTCACACACGGTCGACGCCATCATCTTCAAAATCACCCCAAATCCCTCCTTTCCCTCTCCATTTTTAGTAAAAAAATCAAACACCATGCTCAAAATGGTCCACATTTTCTGAATCAACAACGTTTGCAATTTGGCCCACAATTTGAACAGATTCTCAAACATCGGACCAATGACTTCTTCGTTCCCAGTCACAGCAGCGACCATCTGAAACGACACTTCCAGAACGAGACCAAAGAGTTTCATCAATCCATTTTTCATTTCTTTGCGAACCATATTTAATATTTCAACGATGCTGGCACAGATTTGCCCCGAACCACTGGAGATTTCTTCCAGCAGTTCACCAGTTGTTTCCCAGAAATAACCAAATGCCCAGAGGTACCCATCCACAATTGTGTCCACACCAGATTGGAATGTTTTGGTCATCATTTCCTTATCTAACTTTTCAAACCCCATGACGATGTCCGTGGCCATTTTGGACAGTACCATCACAGTGCGAGTCGATTGAATGTAGAGCACTTGCAAAATCATATTGATGTATTTGGCAAAAGCCTTTTTTAACCCAATGGACATGTTTGGAATGATGCCCGCTATCATTGCAGCCAGTGCTCCCTGCTGCCGTTCGTAGTCACACATCCGTGGGAGCGTGTTGAAATTAATATCTGCAAAATTACCAGACAGGACACTCATACCATTATGTATGAATTGGCGCCCAATATTCATGGACAATCTCTTGGTATTTCGGACATAAAGACCGGCGGAACAGAAGAAGTCGTACCGACCCCAGATGCGACAACCCGGCCGCGTCTCCGAATTGGAGGAGCTTGCATCGACACTGTCCAATGAAGAAATGCTCACACTTTTATATCTTTCGGAGGCGTCGCACGACCATTCAGCTTTGGTTGTGATGTTCTGACCGGATGACAATGTGATAACTTTGGATGGTATGATTTGACAGCCGAGACCGGTGTTGGTATACAAATCTTTAATATGGTTTAATTTGGTCTCCGCAGTCATGAATTCACCCGTGAATGCCAATGTGGGGGTATTCGCAATCAAGTACGTTTTTTTGGCACGCTGGTCTTGTTCACTGGTTGCGAACGTGCCCGTCCCGGCGACGGTGTCGGCAACCCGGTCGGCGACATCGCAAGTGGGATTGATTGGCCCCAGCGAGACCATGTAGTCCAACGCATCTGCAAATGCTCCCGTGTTTTGGAATGTCCATTCGATAATCATTGAATTGCACCAATGCATGGAGACTTCTGGGGAGGTGAAACGTTTGTCGAGTAAATCGCCCACTTCTTGATTGGAGGCCGTGACATCTAAGTCGGGATATCGGGATATGCAGCGACACTTGTGGGTCGGTGTTAATGGTTGCAGGTAGGAACACATGCAATCCGATTTGTCATTGCTCTTTTCACAAATTTGGAGAGGAGTGCTACCGGAACTCTTATATGTTTTATCTCCACAATGAGCCCATCGGCTATTTATTTGTTCATTTTCTGACAACAATGCCCATTTAGGACCGGTGCTTCTCAGACTCTCGTATTTTTTCTGAATTTGCAGACCGTTCAGACCATGACCACAATTCACTGGATAATTAAACCAGTGACCAGTGACAATGTCGCCCCAAGACAACGCAACTCGTGTCAACACCCGCATGGATTCGATACCGGTGCGTGTCAACGGAGGTAAAATAATAGGAAATTGGATGTACTTATTCACAATGGTGCCGGACGGACCCTCTATATCGATACCAATGCCAGACTGAGGCTCAACAAATGGAAGCGAATCACCCAGGCCCGGACCAAGAATGCCGTGAGAAACATGCATGACAAATGCGTCCAATGGTGCAAACACATCAAAATTTAAGGAGGGTTGGCCACACCAGGGATTGTAGTGTGGTTGATTCTCGTCCAGTGTGACACCGTAGTGAATGTCACACTGGCATTGTCCGATGTCTTGAGTCCAAATCCAACCCTTGTTGTTGTATTGGTTCGAAGTCGTGTCAAAGGCACTTGGGACGGTGTAGTTGTAGGCCGTGGCGGCGGCTCTGTCCTCGCAAGTGTAGACTTGCTCTCTGGCGATGCTGGGCCCTTCCCATCGCTGTAGAGTGCGGAACATGTCTTGCTCGTTAGTAAAGAGAGTTTTGATGACCAGTTCTATGAATGCTCCCCATCCAATGAAGAAAGCATTGGAGGAGGCGATGCCGGCATTGTAGACGGAACAACCAACGCTTTCGTAAATGGGCACCAGACGATACTCGGAGACATCTCGTGCCCAGTCGCAACTCAATGAGAGGGGTGCCGAAGTCTCACTTAATAACTGCATGGGGTCGTCCGCGGTGACAAATGTTTGGACCATGTATGTCATCCATTGGAGCAGGACCGCCAAAGAATACGTGGATTTATGAAATTGAGAAAGAGTCTTACCCATTGACCACATCTCCACATCAAATGAGGTTTGTTGCTCGTTGTCGAAGATGGAAAATAAATGGATGGGTCCATTGAAAAGAAGAGTGCTTGCTGCATGCCAGAAACCAACACCAGTGTGGGCAACTATTGTCAATGGACCCTCCGGTGGGAGGGAACCGATGGTAAAATCACTACTGATGACTTTTAACATGCTCTCGATGCCTTTGAAACAAATGGAATCGAATGCCAATGCCGTTTCTAATAAAAAACGTTCATATTTGAAATTAATCAGGTAAATGTCGGGCAGTTCTCCAAATAAAAGGCGGAATAAGGACTGACCTATTCGGACCCCAGTCTGCACCAAATTGTCAATGGCTGCAACCAGATGTGGTTCGTTTGGCACTAGAAAGAGTAGATGAATCACCACTTCGAAACGAGAACAGGCGCACACAATCACGTCCTCCATTAAAGAAATCGCTGTCATCGTATGATTGATGGGCAAGGAGAGGTCAAAATCGTTTGTCAAAAAACTGCCACCCGTTGCAGTGTTCGTCGATGCAAAACCGAAAAAACTGGCTAATGATTCGGAAAAGCTTTTGACAACGAATGCTATCTCCTGGGTCGCCTCGAAAAATCGGCGGTGGTTGCATTTTAACAGGACGGTGGACCAACCTTGGAAAATTTGTCCGTGCAAGACAATGAAGGCGTTGAAGAGGGGGACAGTCACTGCGTAAATGAGACGAAACACTTGGAGAGTTGGTGTCACGAGGTTCTTTGCGAGAGGGACGTAGGCACAAGTCCATGATTCGTCCAGGATTGTGAGTATCGTGGAGTGGTAGTAGTGAATGGTGAGAGCAAGGACACTGAAAAGTAGAAAAAAGAGAATCCATTTTGTTCGGGTGATTGAGATGGAAAGCAATTCTAAAGTCAGGGTTGAGATGCCTTTGAGTGGGGAGATGACCACCGAGAGAAGAATCGTTGCCATTTGTAGGACCAGTTGGTTCAAATCACGGCTGAGGGAGGGGTCCGTGAGTCCGTCGGTGTCGAAAAGGGTGACTATTATGAACGAGAATGCCATGCTGCTCAGTGAGGTCAACAGAAGCACGAGTGTGTCATTCATTTGTTAGATGAAAATAGTGTAGACTATATACTGCAGAACCATTAAATAAAAATGCAATTAACTTATTAGGACTATTAATTGTTCGGAATAGGTTGTAGTCATGCTTAAATTTGCAGCGGGTGCTATGTGTGGTTGGGTTGCGGCGCGCTCTTTATCCGGTGAACAGGATGTGCCTCCATCCACGGCGGAAGTGGCGATGTTGGCTCAAAAGCTCGCTGATTATGTTGGGCAGATTTCAGAGAAAATGAAAGAACAACAGATTGGAGGTCGTCCAAATCAAAAGTAGAGGACCGACCTTGAACTGCATGCGGTGTGTGGCGGCTCTGGGACAATCAAATCTGTTCGTAAATCGTTCGTATCGGAAAGTGGCCGGAATCACAACAGTTCCAGTAGAAGTTTGTCAGTCCTTCGGTGTGTCTTTTTGTCCAGTCTTGTGGCCGCCTTGACTTTCCATTTCTGTATGACGGAAGCAGGTGCCTCCGTTGCCATGTTGGTCGCATGATTTTGGAGGAACTCGGTGTATTTTTTTTCGATGGCTTGGCATCTGGTCGTTAGTTTGGCGAGTTCGCTGACGTGTTTGTCATCTAAATCTTTGGCGTTTTCTGAGCTATGTTCCTTCAATGTTTCCACTTCTCGAACGTGTTTGGTTTTTAAACGGTCAAAAGATGATTTGACCACAGTGTTAATCAACTCATTGTGGGGGTAAAAATAGTTGCGTGTCTGTCCCATACAATTCCAGGCCATGTTGTCAGCGGTAGCAAGGTCATCCGCAGCGGTACCGGGCTGTGCAGCCGCAGTCAGTTCCGATTCCGAGACGGGGTTGTTTAGATTGACTGTGGTGTCAGAGGTTGCAGTCGATGAGGGAGTCCCGACCGCCGCAGCTCCCTGAATTGGTTCGACCACGGGTTGTTCGACCATGGGCTCCTCCTCTTCCTCCTTCTCTTTCGACGACGATTGCTCTGCCTCCTCATTGGCATTTGCAGGTACTGTTTCATTCTCAACTGTTTCCTGTGTTAATTCGTAAGATTCGCAGTGTTGCTTTCGCTGTTTGTCGGCTTGTGTGCTAAACCGACCAGTGTGTTTGGTTGGGTCTGCACCATTGGTGACTGTTGACAATTCCGACCCCCCTATTTTTTGAACTGTATCACCAATTCTCAGTGCACGAGCGGCTTCTTTGCTCATTTCTGCCGGTGTAAATTTCGATGTAACGAGTTGATGGAAAGGCATGGAAATACATTCAAACAAGGATACTTTTATATATGAAAAAAACTAAAATCTAACGCGCACTGACAACTCGTTTTTGCCCCACCTCCGCCACCTTTTCCACAATACGCGACGCGCACGCCGGGCACATTAATTCATGTCCCGGCAAGAAATACACATCAGCACGACAGGCGTGGCACACATATTTATGCGCTCTATAATTATCACTAAACAGATGAACAGGCCGACGTTTTCTTTTTTTCACCAAATTTGCTTTGGGCCGATGAATTCGAGTATGCAACGAATAGGACGGGAACATTCGAAGCAGTGATTCAAACCTCCGACACCTGAAATAGGAGTATGTGCAACATATATTCATTCAAAGAGCAATCTCCAACATGTCTTGTTTGAATCCGTCTCGTGATTCCAGTACATTTTTGTGAGAATCGTGTTTACATTCCCAAAGTAATTCCTCTGCATGTCGTCACTTCAATGGAGCGCTGACGCAATCTCTACCATTGTCTCTTTACAACCATAGGCCACACCCCTCGAAATTCTCTTCAGTTTGTCGACTTTGGCGTACATGACATCAAAGGGGACATTTTTCAATCTAAAATTTTCAAAGACCTCGAGACACAGGTTCCAATACCCTTGGTCGAACGGGATTGTCCACATCCGCGTCAGTAACGGGGTCCAAACAACAAAAAGAGTTTCCGCGGCATTTTGTGCCGCCATCTCTTGGTGGATTTGTGTCATGTAATAGGATGCCGGAGCACCCCATCTTTTTTGGACATACTCCTTCATTTGTTCATCGGTTTGTTCTTGACCGGATTTGCTAAAACGTCCCGGACATTTAATTTCAACATTGAAATGTTTGCGATGTGACCCGTCCTCGTTGAGAAGAAGAAGAGCACCGTCGGGCGAGACCGCGTACACGTCGGTCATATTAATCTGAGGGCATTCGAAAAAATGCCCGGTTGGAAAATAATCGAGGATGACAGCGGCGGCCGTGTCCTCGTGTTTGGAACCCCAGGCCATGCGTTTAATCGACGTGTCGTCAAAGTCTTCCCTTTTGTCACCAAACCACCGTTCCAGAATGTCATCCCAATCGCTTTCTTGTTTCAAATCAAAAAAGAGACTGCTGGGTTTGCTGCCGGTGATGCGACCTTTACGTCCATCCAGCCATTCTTGAGTACCTTGTACTGGCATTGAGAGACCTTGGTCTGCCAGTGAATGAAACCTCGGATTTTCAAAAATGTGACTCATCGTATTGTTTGAAAGATGTCGACTCTTATCAAAGACAACAGTGTGAATTCCTCATATTCTCTACATGCGAGATTCGGAAAGTGACGACCTTGTCATTTTGAACAAATACTAGCAAAGTGGCGCGGCATATTTTAACAGTATAAAATGTCTATCACGATTGTTAGAATGTGGCATTCTGGATTGTTCCGCCTATTGATGTATACAATTTTAAGTACATTGATGGCACTAATATCTACAAATGTAGCCTGGAAGAGGCAAAGCAGAGAGGAGGGTCCGTTAAAAGATGTATTATTTGACCTGATACCCGATATCTCATCTGTGTCGGTTCCTATCTCCAATTATATAGGAGTTGCTCAGATAATAGTACTGATTGCTTCCTTTCGTTCCAAAGAAAGATTTCGTCGTATATTGCAATATACTTTTCTTCAATCTACAACGACCATTATTCGGTCCATTACAGTCTCATTTACAACATTGCCTAATATTTTCACACCTGATTATTGCAATGAAATTCCACGAAATTTATACGTCACATTTTGGAATATGTTGAGACATGGTACATGTGGCGATTATATGTATTCTGGCCATACAGCCACTGCAGTATTGGTGTTTCTTTTCGGGTATCGTTATTCCAAGTCAACCGGATTTATTCTGATGAATGGTGTTTGTTCTATTTTATTAATTTCGTTCTTATTGTTACAAAGGTGGCATTATACGATTGATTGTATTGTAGCCACTTTAATAATCACTTTGATTTTCCAGTTATATATGGTCACCGAAAAATACGATGACCATTGGTTTTATTTTAAAACAAAGTACTTCTTGCTTCCGATGACAAAGTGATATCTTCGTCGTCTGTACAAATATCACTCGTTCCGGTCTTTGTGAATATTGCTTGAACTATCAAACTTTAATTTTCGGATTGAAAAGGTGTCCGTATTGTGTAGTTTTCCTTCAATCCAAAAATGTTTGATGAGAATGCCATCGTCGTGCCCGAGACCATTGCCTCTATTTCTGGAGAGCTTTGCAACCGATTCTGCTGTGAACTGAAGCTGTAAGATGTTTCCGCGATGATGCCATTCTAACGAGCGTATCCCTTTAGAACATATCAATGCTATTAGCTCGTGCCGTCTGTCATGTCGGTCGGTGCGGTACCGGTACAGAAAATAGAGAAGCAATGCGAAATAAAGAAGTATCATTCCAACACTACGCAATGTAGATTATATACAATGTATTCAACGTGCATGCACTTTAAAAAAAGAATCAAGTTCTACTGACTGTGACACACGAACAAAAATTATGCTGTATATAACTGAAGCCGATATTGACATCAAATGAGATGGGACAGAGTCATCATTGATGCATGCGAAGCAGATGATGAAGAGGAGATTGACACCGAAAAATTAACCAAAGCGTTGAAGCTGGCCGGTTCGGACTGGCTCAACGAGAACAAGGCCCTGCTCAAAGCATGTCTGAATCTCAATCCGAAAGTCGCCCAGAGATTGCTGACGGTAGAAGGCATTGATGTCAACCAAGCGGACGAGGATGGATGGACACCCCTGTTCGGTGCATGCATGTACAATTTGGTAGGCATCGTCCGTCAGTTGCTGAGGGCCACCAACATTCAAGTCAACAGGCAAAGTCAATCAAACGGGCAAGGTCTGACACCCCTATACGTGGCGTGTTTGTTGGACCATTTGGAAGTCGTCCACCTCCTACTGACGGCCACAGACATTCAAGTCAACAAACCGAACGGGCAAGGTCTGACACCCCTGCTCATCGCATCCCAAAAGGGATTTTTGGAAGTCGTCCAAGCATTGTTTGCAAGAAATGAGCTTCAAATCAACCAAGGAACAACCGAAGGAGCGACACCACTCTATCTGGCATGTTTAAACAATCGTGTCCAAGTAGTCCAGGCATTGTTGGCAAGAAAAGAGATTCAGTTCAATCAAGCAAATGAGAATGGAGAGACACCCCTGCACATTGCGTGCATGTATTACAAAGGTAATCTGGACGTGGTCAATCTCCTACTTCAGGTCGACGGCATTCAAGTCAACGCATTATCGTATCGTGACGGAGATGACGGCTATCCGCATGAGGAATACACACCACTGACTGCTGCATGTATGAAAGACTGGTTGGACGTCGTCCATGTCTTGCTGCAGCACAAGGACATCGATATCAATCTAGCGCTCAGCACTGGAGCCACCGCCCTGACCGTGGCGTGTGAGTCGGGCCACTTGAGGATTGTCAACGCCCTGTTAAATTTCGACCCTCTTGATAATGGCAAATACGATGCGAAAAGTCTCTACAAAAGTCAGTCCGTGGATATGAACAAAGGTCCTGCCAATTTGACCGACAAAGGTCCTGATAATTTGACCGCATTGGATGTCGCCATCTCTTCTGCCCAAAGCGCTGGCGAGAATGATGTCGACAGCGAGTCCGACGTGTTGCGCAGGTACGCTGAGTTCGATTGGGGTTCCGATGTGCCCTTGTCTGAACGGTGGGATATCGTTGTACGGTTGGAAGACATTCCTAGTGCGAAGACGAACAGGCCAGCTGTCTACAAAAACGACGAAGGCTACATCCGTGCAAGAGAAAAGGCCAATGTTCTCCAAAAGATGAGGAAAGAGATTGCCGACAACATCGCCAGAAAGTCGACGACACCAGGAGCAGGGGATTTGGCGGCCATTTTAGGCAGAAAAGGATACTCCCTGTTCAAGCCTGTGGAATCGTCCGGTACATACATGCAGTTTGTAAAAAAAAGAAAATAATCCCTTCAAATGTTCAAATATTTAGAGAAGTGCTCCTCAATTCTTTTTCCACTGACAATTGTGCGACACTGAACCATTTTTGACGGGTCGGATTCTGATGAATCTGATGTAATATATCAATGGAACAATCTCGAATCGATTCAATTTGATTCATTCTTTCCTTATATTTCACCACGTATTGGAATTCATTCCCCACCGACATCACAATTAGATTCGCAACCACTGAAAGGTCGTCGCTGGTGACATTCGTATTCTGCATGAACCTCATAGTGGTTTTAACGACTCCAAACACAAGGAGCCACCATTCTTTCACCCGACCTTGAAATACCAAATGAATCACTTGGTCCATCCTTGTCCTGTCCAAGGTATTTACAAAAAAGGTATTCATTTTGATATCATTCATGACACTCCGACCCAGATTGTCCGAGACATGAAAGACACTCATGACAGTCCGACACCCTCCTGTCTATATATGCCAGCATGACCGACAGAAGCGCACCCGCCTGAAGTCAAAGCCGCCGGACTTGCAGGACGAGACGCGGGTAAAGCGGGACGAGCCCATTGACTGGAGCGATGGGACGTGATTGGAGTCCTGGGATGTGTAGATTTGGTCGGGTGCCACCGTGGCCAAAGCGGACCACCACCGTGGCCAAAGCGGACCACCACCGTGGCCAAAGCGGACCATGTACAATAGAGAATTCTACGAATAGAGAATTTCGAGCTATTCCAGTTCATAACTATATCCAGTTCATAACTATATCAATGTCAAGTACAAGACTACATCTTCCATTGTGATATTTGTGACTCCAGTTCATAACTATATAAATGTCAAGTACAAGACTACATGTTTCATTGTGATATTTGTTACAGACATCGTCGTCAAATATCAATCTTGACATGTGGCCATGCACTCTGCACAGAGTGTTGGACGAGATGGTGGCAGACGGAGCTACACGTTCTTCAAAAACAATGCCCCACCTGTCCCACCTGCCGACGACCTCAGAGACCACACAAGCCGTACCAATGTGTACAATTTCTCGTCTTTATTGTGTTCGCGCTGGTGTGTCTGACAGGGAATTCCAAGCAGTCATGAAATCATCAGACGGGCGCATTTTTGGCCTTTGTTTCATCTCAGTGGTGGCCTCTAAAATGGAGGTCTGTTGTGGCGGTGCAACGAAGTCCATTTCGTCACCCATGACAACATATGGCTCCCAAGAATAGGCCTTTGATAAACAACGACGTTTGGCAAGTTTGGTCGAGATGCGTAGGGGTCCAGAAGATTGTGAGTCGACATAAAACAATTGTCTCTCACCATCAATCTCTTCTGGCCGTACACATGTGAAATGTCGGTTGATGGGTTGATGTATAATCATTCCTCGAAAATCTTGGTTCTCTAACAATGTCTCAAATGAATCGACAACCCATTCTCGATTTTCTCTCGAAGAAACCGCCCTTTCGACATCGTACCCGTGCATTTTGATAGCGGTCACTACAGCAGCAACGGACCAATCACCACCAAGCGATTCATGATTTGTAATGGGGTCACCGGTTTCTTCGAATATTTGTTGACAAGCCTTGTGCATGTCATTTTTCGAGACAGCCGCACTTCGAAACATGTTTTGTATGGCATGCAGACCGCATTGATTGGACTGCTGTCGAACAAAAAAATCACCGGTGAACATTGCGTAAGAGATGGGATGAACTTAAATAAAGCTTTTATTTCAAAACAACATATTACGAAATTAATTTCAAAACAGAAATCGGGTCCGATTTGATTGATGTGTGAAGTAAATGTTGTACAGCATTAGACTTGAATTATATTGAATTATACTTGATTCTGCTATTTAATTTTTTCATTTTTACTTTTTTCATTTTCTGTTTGATTTTCTATTGTAAGGAAACAACGACCATGTCAGTATCCGAGCCACACCCACAATTTGGCTTATATTGCTCACTCAACTCGTGGCACGAGACCATCCTATCATTATGAACCACGATTGTAGAAACCGCACCACCACAACACAATCCTTCTTGGTATATTCTTTGTGCGGTTTGACAATCATATTGAATCTTTCCATCATACACTGGGAAACAGGTGACATCGTTTGTGCTAAAGTTGCCATCCACATCACAAGTCAAGAGACCACCACCGATATGATTTGTGTCACACTCCACCGTGACCGTTTCACCTACAAACGCAGTAATCGACGGCCAATTGGAATAGTTCGACCCACTCACAGTGTTCGTTTCGCAGGTTGCACCCAATGGCGTTTGCGAACCAACCAGAATTGTATGCGAATGACACTTGTAATACTCACCGGCTGTCATGTTTGACATGGTATTTTTCCACACTTTCCAAGACTTGTCCCAACACTCCATTTTGAACCCTTCGTGTTCTCTGGTCTGTTTCGAAACAAGCACGTCTCCCTTACACAACACCGACCACGATGCCACTGCCTCCCCCGTTTCATGAACTTGGATATCATTCACGTCCATATCGGCATCGTCCGAGAACGAATATGTACAGCAATCGTCGTCATTGAGACCATTCGCACACGTATCAATGGAGCCAGCATTGGGTGGTGCCGGTATGATGTATATTTTTCGAGCGGTGGACGGTATTTTGTTCAATATTTTGACATCGAAATCATCTTTGATTATTTCTAATTTGCTCAATTTCACAGCTTCTCTTTTAGTCAATCCGACTATTTTCGTGGAAGTGTAGAGTTGTCTTGATAATTTGGCCATCATCTGCTTCCTTTCATTTTTTTCCACATGCATTGACCGAAGCTCGTTTGCAATTGTTGCAATATGATTTTGACGGACAACTGTATTCGCTTGCATATCAAAATTATACATGAGTTGACATTCACCGGTCTGGAATAGACCGGTCAAAAGACATGTCACTTTGATAGTGTTTTGAGAGACCATGCCATTTGACGAAGATGGACGATGCAGTGGATTACATTTAATCTCAACCGTCTCACCATACGCGCCTTGTATGGAATTGGGCTCTGCTTTATTGGAATTATAAATCTGTGTCGGCGCACATTCTTTTGGCATGCAAACAACATTTGTAGATTCACCATTCACGCCACAGTGCACCGTGCCACCACCTTCGTACCCATCGTCGCATTGAACATTCCTATGTTCTTGATAATGAATAGTTGTTGGACCAATCCTATTCGAATGAGCAATGGACAACAGACATTTTTTTCGTGTACAGATGTCTCTTGGCAGATTGAATAACCCGTCAACATCACAAGAAAATTCCCCTCCTCCCTGGTATCCATATTGACATTGAACTGGCACTGTTTGGCCATAATTACTGGTCAATTGTGTATTTTGCACACCGACGAGACAATTGCATTCTTCAGAATAAACAACGGGTATGATTGATACCATGCTTGGGTGAGCTGTACACCTGTAAGTGGGATTGGACTCACCGGTCGTCAACTGCAACTCGCCTGAACCGACAATCCCTGTCTCTCCATTGTGTGGTCCAATCCAAAATGGATGTGATTGTGCACTGTTACATCTTTTAAAGGTGTACGTTGTTTTTTTCGAAAGTGTTGTTATCTTGGAACCCGGGTCACAAGGACTGTCTGTGTAAAACTCATAATAGGGTGCATCGGAACTACCAGCCGAAACCCAAACATCTTTTTCAGAACCATCACATTCACACATGTCGGTGGTGGAGCAGGCTCTCCCAGAACACGTCACCGTACTAAATGTCCCCGAAGGCAGACATTCCGCCACGGCACTACCGACATACCCCGGGTCACACTGCACCGAGACCGACTGACCCAACGAACCAGAAATCGAACCTGCTTGGGACATGTCCGAATGGGGTACAGCTGTCGGCACGCACGTGATTGGCGTGCACTGGATATTTGGAGTCAATATGGCGTCATCATTACATACAACGGTGCCACCACCTTCGTATCCGAGGTCACACTGGACTGTGGCCACACTACTGGGTTGGAGAAGAACAGTGCTGGACAGGTTTGAATTGGCCACGAGAAGGAAGCATGCACTCCGACTACACTCGGACGAACTGAAGACTCCATCACTTTGACAAGTGACGGACGTCGATGGTGATGAATATCCCGGCTTGCATTGCACCTGAACCGTGTCTTGATAATGCGCATCAAAATTATACATTTCTAAATGATTGTGCTTGAAACAGATATTGCATCTGGAACACGCTCTTCTTGAACAGACAACAGTGCTAAAATATCCAGACGTCATGCATTCCGAGAGCCCCCCCCCTTCATAGCCCGAGTCACATTGCACATAAAACGACTCGCCAGTGACACCGACAAGAGCATCCACCGTCGACGCATTTGAATGTTCAACAGCATATGAAGCACAGGACAGAGCGACACCTTGCACACTATCCAAGTTGTACCCCGCCTCCATTGGACACGAAAAAGTATTGTCGTTGGAAATGGCTCCATACCCGGTGTCGTATTGCACTTGAATGCTTTGCCCAGCTGTCAACTCTTGTGCGGTCGTTTGCGAATGAGCAATGGCATCCACCAAGCATGTGATTTCGATTTGACCAATTCTAATTTGACGAGAAACGAGGCTACTCAGGTCCAACTCCCTGATATCGACAACATTGACGAATGGAATACCAAACACAGAATGTCCACCACAAGCTCGTACCGCCATTTGATGAATATTGGTCGTGACACCACCCACTTCGAACTCGTACACGGATGAATGGGTCATTCCATAGCAAGAGGTCGTCACAGCACCGTTCAAATCGTTTTCAATGACGGTTGTACCATCGTACGATGAACGCATTGCAGTTTTCGTTTGTACAAGCCCATTCTGCTCTCGACGTGTTTTGGTCCATTTGTCCGTCATGTCTCTGTACAAAAACTCTTCTTGAATCATCCCTTCGTCGTCTCTTTGGACATAATTTTGCAGAATGTAATGACCGTCATTATCAACCGCGGCGGAGATGAGACCACCAGTCGAGCTCATTGCTCCAACAGAGTTGGAGCTCCAATTCAATATGAATTCACCGTACTCCAATGCGGGCGTTGGATTTGTAATAGCCGCAAACGTTCCGCTGTATTGTGGAGTACTGAAGACAATAGTATTCCCATCCAAGTCATATCTAAATGTCGCAGAAGTCTCGAAGCGATTTGGTACAGAGACGAGATACAAGGTGTCTTTGGTCCCATCGTCTTTGACAAAATAACGGCCTTGGTTCACCGCCAAAGTAGTCTCCGATGGTATCCAGCATTTGCCTTGTTCTATTTCGATACGTTGCAGCCACCCCATCTTTTTTTGTGCTTTTGTCATCATTAAATTTAATTCACATAACAAAGAGTTTGGAATGCTTAACATTTCAAACAACTCTTTCTCGTAAATAAAGATTCGTTCCGTCAAGTGTACAGAATTGGGAGAGAGTTCCATCAAGTCCATCGCTTCCACTCTAGGCGGCACTACTTGTAACAAATTGTTCAATGTTTCATTTGTTTTGACGATATACCCCGGCGCGACATTTTGACACTGACCATGCTCCGACGAATCCGAATAGGTCCCTTCTGGACATTTGACACAGTCCTGCTGCAATCCGATGTTCAAACTATTGTTGGTGACCATGCCCATTCCAAATGGACATGTTTGTTTAGCACAGATGCCGTTTGAATTGTCCGCATCGTTGTAAGTCGCACCTGTTTCTCCTCCCAAATCCGAACATCGTACACAGGTATGATTCGTTGTACTGGCGTATCCGTACCCCTTGGAACAAAAATGACAATTTGCAGTGGAAAAAAGACCGGAATATTGGTCACAAGTGACTTTGCCCCCTCCGCTGTATCCAGCATTGCAAGTCACGTGTACTGTCTCCTTCCCAGTTATCAACCCAGTCTGGGTTGAGACAGTCGTGGATTGGCAAATATTACAGGTGTGCCATTTGGAATGGGCCACTTCTGTAGGAGCACAGTCTGCTATTACTTTGCATGCAACCTTTTCAAAGGTGGGCATTTTCTTCTTTTGACAAAAACACCCCGAAGTGGCAGAACACGTCTCTTTCGATATTTTTCCGTTCCAAAATAAAGAACCGTCTTTGTCTTCCCAACAATGTGGTGGTGCGCTGGCATTTTCGATTGATGCGAACCGAGTGTCATTTTGGTTGAATTTGGATAGCCAGGGATGGTTCAAAGAAACGGCGGCTTCTTTGCACAACGCCTCGGACGCGATTGGTGCGTATCCATTCGAATCGCACGTGCCATGTTGTACATAAAAGTATTTTTTCTCACAGAAACACCCTTGACTACCACCACTAGTACAAACATTTGTCGACGGCGCAGTGTTTAAAATCAGATTGCCGTTGTTGGATTGCAAACAATTTGGTGGTAAGTGGATGTCAAATGTTTCAACAACACTTGTTGTAAGAGCTGGATGAAGAACACTGGTATCGATGGCTGCCTCCAAGCATTTGCGTTTGGTTGTCACTGGTGCATATCCATCACCTATCGACAGACACGAACCATGTGACGAATAAAAGCGATTGTTTGGGATGTCGGCTTTGCACAGGCATCGATTGCTCTCTGAACATTCCGTGTTGGATGCAACACTGTTTAAAAAGGTGTCACCACTGAGTGCACGAATGCAGCCCGGTGCGGTTGGTGTCACGTCTGAACAGAGACATTTCGAAGTGTTCGAACAATTCAAAAAATGGCCACCGCAGATGTCGCAATGTTTGATATTGAACAGTGGGACATCATCCTCGAGTATGCAACCAGCCGGCTTATCCGACCAGGTGCCAGAGACCAGTCTTTGACTTTGACGGAGATTCAATCGATAGACTTTCTTTTGACACTCTTCGAAAGTATCCACATAAGAGCCCGGGTCGCATCTGCCACTCGTCGTTATTTTCACTTCTTCAAAGATGTCATTGTGTAAGAAGTGCGAAGCATCTTGGCAGAGTTGGTTGTCATTGATGTTGACATGCCCATTGCTTTGACACGTGCCGGACGAGACATTCGTGTAAAGAGAGTGGCAAAGACATCCAGCCGAATTGTCCCCCGCTGCGCAATCGACACCAGTGTCATGCGGATTGAAATATGCTCTTATTTGTTGGTTGTCATTGTTGACTTTGTATAAAAAGCAACCTTGTGGAGACCTGGAATGGTCGAACGAGTCCGGGATGAGGTCAACGGATGTAAATGGAGCAGCCCATTTGTTATCACGTGCTAAATGGATATCTTCTATCTTTGCACTGTTCATTTGTTCGATATTTTGGCACATGAGTTCGTGTGTATTCATTTCGAAATGCGTTTCGCTCTTGCAGATGCAAGCGGTGTACAATGTGTTGCAGGTGACTTGTGATGTTAGCTTTGGATTGAAGTACGGAATGTATTGGGTTGTAGAAGGCACTTTCCACAAGATGCAGCCCGACGGAGCATTGTCCAACTGTGTCCGAATGGTTCGAACATTCTTTTGTGTTGCATGAAGTAGGTCCAGTCCCAGTGCTTGTACAGCCCTGTAGCATTCTTCCGGTGATGTGATAGGCTTGACACATTTGTTGTTTCCATTTTCTACAAAAACTGTTGAATGTGTGTGTGAATGAAAATCGTGCATTTGCAACTGTGTTATTGTCAACGACTTTGCCATTGCGTAACAGTCGTGTGCACTCAAAACTGGTTTTTCGCAGATTCCGGAACTTTGATGATGCGGGTGGACTGCCTCGACCTTTTTGTTTTTGTCAATGTGGTAATCACAGGTCGACGTGCCACCACCAGCGAAATTATCATCACAATTGACCTGTACAGATGTAAAGATTGTACCATTGACCGAACCAATCGACGATTTATCCGAATTGGCGATTTCTATGGCTGGACATTCCATCGGCACAATTGTATTTGTGAACTCCGACATTTTATGATGATTGCAGTTGTAATAGTTGCCTTTCTTATCCAAAGACGTGTCCCATTTGTGCAGGTAGTCGTCCCAGCATTCGGTTTGAACGGTGTGCGAATAATTTTTATCACCGTAACAGAGACATCGATTACCTTCCGAACAACCAATCTTCGGTGTCTCAATCTCCGACGGATACAAGTTCAAATATGCTTTCTTATTTCGACAGAGACTTTTGTAAAATGACGTACCAAGCAACGAGCTACCAACATCCTTCAAGTCAGCCAGGTCTGGATTAAAAGATGCCACCACCTCTTCCGTACTCGTTTGGCCTTTCAAACTACAACCGTATGGAGCACTTGCATCCACCGCCACTGTCCCACTGTGTCCCCAAAAGCCGACCGCGCTTTGACACTCCTCGACAGTCTCGACTCGTGCCAGTTCCTCGCACTGACCAGTGGCGATTGTTTCAAATGATGGCTGGAAACAACCATGTGTGAGGTGGGGATGACTCACAATTTGAACGGCACCACTGATACCGAGTGCACTGGCGGCAGCAGTGCAGGAATCGGCCTCCGTAATTCGTCGAGCGCACTGCTGCGTGGCACTGCTGGAAATAACATTGAACGAACTCGATGCAGAGATGGACCGCAATGTTTTCTTACCAATCGGCTTGTTTTTGTTACATGTGATGGACCAACTCCCTTCTCGGTTGGGCAGTGACAGCACCGGGGTCGCCTCTTTATTACTCTTGCACACACAAGTATTGCCATCTTTGTAGTTGCAAAATATCTTAGAAGTCGCAGCCGTATTAAAATAGAGCACCACATCGTCCCCTTCGGTCCCCGTTTTGGAAATGGAACATCCGGGCGCCTTGGATGACCAATTGCCTTCTGTAATCGGAAGACTCGCGGCACTGTAAGGGTCTTTGAACGGCATTAACAAAGCATTGACTGCATCCAGACACTCGTCCGCTGTCGTGATTGGGTTTTCGCAAAATCCAGAGTAGATTCGTACGTATTCATAGGAATCTTCCGAGCAGAGACAACCCGCCGCATTCTTTCCCAATGCTCGGTTCGAATAGGAGCAATCTGTTTTGGAATTGGGTTCCGAATTAAAGTATGCTTTGATTTGGTCCGACTCTTTGTATAGAAAACATCCGGACGGGTCCAATCTTCCATAGTGTGGAGAGGTGGCACTTATCTGGTTCACTGCAACCTGTTGTGTCTGGTCCAGCTCCGAGGGGGCAACAATGTAATGATGGGCACTAAAGTCAAATGCGTTGACGACAGAGATGCATTCCTCAATGCTCTGGATTGGATTCCTACAAAAACCCGTTTTCTGTAGGGTTGTTTTTGGAATGATGGCCTGCACGGTTGTGTCGGTAGAAATGTCCAGAGCTATGTCACAACAATCAATGGATTTTTCACATTGGTCAGTGGTCAGAGTCAGGTTTTGAGTGTAAATGTCCACTTTCTGGGATTGATAGACATTTGTGATGTCTCGACGGAGGTCGATTGGCAATTCGTCCGCAGAGACACGTACTTTACTGTACCGTGTCGCGTCTTTCACAGAGTGGGACAAGAGTTGCAAATCGGTAAAGTGTTTCGAATTCGACCTTGAAATGAGACGCACTTTGGATTCGGGAGACAATGCACGATATTTGGTCCAAGCAATGGCAGTGCGTGCGATTGGAATACAAATGTTTGAACCGGTCTCAAACTGAAATGTGCCATCACTGCCACACGACAAGGAACCACCCTTCATTAAATCGGAATCTTTCATATAATATCCAAAGTCACAGACGAAAGAAACCGAATCACCAGTGACACCAGTGATGGAATTCGTGGAGGCGTAGTCGGAGTTCAACACTTGTGTCGCATTGCATTTGGAATCCAAAAGACAGAGACACCCTTGCACCGATGCTACTTGGGCCTTGGCGCCCCATTCACAGGCTGTTCTAGCATCGCCCGCCGCAGTCGTGGCACAATGACCGGGTGCGGAATGAAATCCGTCCGTACAGGCATCGGCAAGCCATTGGCCGTTTTGGGAACCCGCCGATGGTCCGATGTCATTTTTAAATTGTGTGCACGATGTGAAGGTCGATGTGGTGTGCCAATCGAATGGGATTGCAAATGTCCCAACCTCACACAATCCCTGTGTGTCGGACCAAAGACGATTGTTGTAGTACGGCACGCCATTGTGGTTCATCGAACAATAGGCAGGCTGTTGCGAAGCGAGTAATGCATTGGGACCCTCCTCGTACTCGTCATTGATTGCAATCTGGTTTTGCACGGTCGCGGCAGTTTGACAATCGTGTTCGGAGCGAATGTCACCGTATCCGTTCGATGCACAGGTGCCGGTACGGATGCTGGTATGTCTGTTCCGACACAGCAACCTTTTGCACTCGGCCGTGTCACATTTTTTTCCAGTGATTGTACTGCAGACACAACCAAACGTATCGGAACAGGCAATGCTTGGGAGATGTGGCACCTCGGTGAAGTAATTAAAGCGAGGGTTGCCATCGGTGTCAATGGAACAGGCCGCTGGTACGTGCTCCCACGTACCACTTGTGTGATATCCACTTCGGAATCCCTTTGCCAATGCCGATTTGAAACACTCGTGTTTGGTTTTGATAACACTGTTGCAGGTCCCTGACCGCAACAGTGTGTCGCAGATGCATCCATCACTGTCGGAACAGAGACTGGGGGTGGGGTGGGTATTGAAGTGGGGTACACCATGGACGTCGACGGAGCATCCCGGTGCGGCATCGGGCAGATGCACATTGGATGGAACGCCGAGGTGGCCACGTTCGGTGGCATATTGCCAGCATTCTTCTGCAGTCTTGAGAGTGGCATATCCGTTCGATTCACAAGTGCCGATTCGAAGCAGGTCGTCACAAATGCACGGAGAGCCTTCACTGCATCGAGCAACGCTTGTAAACGTATTGAAATGTGGAGTAAAGTCAAGGAGGAAACACCCGCTTGGTCGATGTTCCCACGTGCCCTCAATGGGAGTCGTCACAGTTTGTGAACAAGTACCTACTTCGTGCAGGGGTTTGGATTTGGACCACCAACAGGTGCCGTCAGTGCATCCATTATGATTGGAGGAACAACATTTATAACCGTCGTCGCTCTCGTCTCCAATATTATTGCAATCCCAACCTTGCGCAGTCGCAAATTTTCTTGGACGATTGGCCAGTCCCATTCTGTCCGCTATCGCAAAACATTTGGCAGCAGTGGCGATGTTTCGTGAACAGTGGCCTTGTCGGAGCAGCGGCTCCTGTTTGGACACTTCGTTGTACTCCACTACGCCGTCAGGACGTTGGAAGCAGTGGGGTACGGAGATGCTTGCATCGGTGTCGGTCGTTCTCTGTACGAGGGTATTGGGTGAAATTAGACCCGTCAGAACCGCGGTATTTTGACACTCTTCCATCGATGTGATGGAGTGCAGGCCTGCGGAGTCGCAGGTGTCGTAGGTAGATAAGGTTGCGTATTTATGGATGCAGAGACATCCACCGTCGTGTGTTTCAAATGGAGAGGCCTCTTCCCAGCCACAATTCGTCGTGGATGAAACGGCTTCGTTGTAATGCAGTAGCAGTGGGTTGCCATCGGTGGAGGGTGACCGGAGATGACAGCCGACTGGTTCGTTCGAGTTGGAATGAATGATAACTTTGTAATCTGCAAATAGAATCCCAAGTTCTTCGGCGGCTCGTTGGCATTCAGTGGCGGACGAAAGGGGGGAGGCGCCATGGTAGGAACAACTTCGGTCATGGATGCGGGAGTATTTGTTTGTTGCAACGACAGCTCGTGGATGGCCGTTGAAGAAATCGCTCTTGTTTTTGTAAGTCCACCAAAGTACTCCGAATGGACCCAAATCGGAGATGCGCTTTTGTTCAACCAGAATCGTGGTCATGAGTTCGACGTCATTTGCGAAGCTCAGTGTGGCATTGGTCGATTCTTCCGCACTTGTAGCCGCCGCAAACGCCAACTCGTCCTGAATCAACGCGGCGGGGGCGTTACCGTTGGTGGCAGCAAGTCGGGCCGCTGTCGCTGCTTGGGATGCAGCATTTTTGGCGGTTTGGGCACTGTTTGATGATTGGGCCGCATTCGCCGCCGCTGTGGCGACATCTCCATTGGAAAGATGTGTGCCAGCTGCAATCAAAGCATTTGCAGCTGCTTCTGTCGCGGCTATCTGTGCGTCCTGTGCGAACTCACTGGCGGTAGAAGCCCACTGCTCGGCAGAGGTAGCGTATTCGGCCGACAGAATAACGTCGGCCGCCGCCGCCGCCGCTGCCGCCGCCGCCGCCTCCGCCGCTGCTATTGCGTCGGCCTCCGCCTTCGCCGCC
>JGI20154J14316_10000451_pt1 | contig 37139 bp, 38 predicted proteins | sample COG_04_FD_14316 | JGI IMG/M metagenome (IMG submission 14316)
ATAATGGTTTGCGTCAGCGAGCTATTGGTTTCAATAGCTTTTGCATTGGCCTGGAAATTTCTCTGCGCACTGATTAGTGCAATCAGTTCTGATGTCAGATCCACATTTGAACCCTCGGTCGCACCGGAGCGAACACCGCCGTAACCAGCACTGCCGGCTTCAGCCATCAGGGCTATACCAGAAGCCGAGGTAGAGGTGTAGTTGGTATCGCCAATCTGCCTCAGGCCCTCTGGTGTAGTGAAGTTAGCCAGGGCTATTTTGCCCAGAGAGAGCTGCGTGCCATTGGAGTAACTAGCAACCACCAGGCCATCATTGCTGACATTAATATCCACCAGATCTCCCTCTGGTGCGCCATTTTGAATCCGGCTGTTTATGGCAAAGGGTGAGCCATACTGTGTTGTGCCTTTGTAACTCAGATCAATATCACCGCCGGTAATATCCGCGCTGGCTAATGCTGCGCCGCCCACAGGGGAAATAAGCGTGCCACTGGCATCAAAAGTAAGCTCACCTTTGTCGAGAAAAATAGGTGTCCAGTAGGGGACATCAGTTTCGGTATAGCCTACCGCCGACTGAGTTTCTACCCAGTTGCCATCGTCATCCTGGGTTACATAGTATTCGCTGGTGCCATCAGAATCGGCCACCAAATTAATATAGGTAGAAGACTTGCCAAAGGCAGCTTCAAGACCATCCAAACCCCAGTCGGCATGACCAGCAATCTGCACAAATGACTTGTCTGTGGCTGTTGCGCCAGTAATTACCAGCCCACCGGAGGCCTCATCAAACTCCACGCTGACTCCGGAAACTGTTCGTCCTGAATTGTCGGCTAACAGGTTTATCTGTTGTTCGATCTCAGCGGTAAAGTTGCCGATCGAATACTGTCCGGCTGGGATGCTGATTTGTCTTGAAATACCGTCTACAACCACGCTCAAGTTTTGATTGGTGGCAGTGACTGAAAACGACGTCTTTGGGTCAATATTCATTGGCTTACCGATCAGTGTAGCCGGCTCGCCCGCCTGACCACGCACAACAGGCACATTGCTAATCTGCGATGTTTCTGCTGCAACTGTCTGGCCTGCCGCTGGAATACCCAGAAGCTGTTGGGCCAGGTCCGTTGAATCTGCAATAGCCAGGCTGGAGGCATCTCCTGTCATACCGGAGGAGAGCACAAATTCGCCATTGATATAGTTGACTGTCATGCCATAGCGTTGGTTATTAGTCCCAACTATTGGCTCGCCATTGGGCACCACGCTAGTAAGAATAGTATCTGAGTCATCATTGTCAGTAGCTTCCAACAATGTGCCTTTAGAGGTAGCGGTCTGCTCTGTAAGACCAAACACATCGTTTCTGGCAGCGCCTGCAGCACCGGAACTCAGATAGAGTTCATCGGTAGAATTGCCGGTTTGCTTAAAGCGGAACCCCTGACTCGCCTCATCATAGCTGACCTGGAGATCAGAGAAATCATTGGCTGCGCCGGCGGTGGCTAGCAGGGCCTGGTTGATCGCATAGGTCAGTGGCTCTGCTGCTGAAATAGCAGTGTTATTGCCATTGTAAGTATTTAGCAGAGTAGCGATATTGAGGTCGGTGGTGGTTTCAACACCGGCTTCGGTCAGTCGAGTGATTCTAAGAGGCTGACTGGCGGCAGCTGAAAAGTCAAAGCTTTTGCTGTCACCTAAACGACGGTTAATAACATTGGTCAGCTCAAAAGCAATTTCGGTTCCAGACATTGCTTTGGTTGATCCGGCCAGATGCTCCAGACCAATGGATACAGCAGCAGAACCATCTACGCTTAGGGTAAACAGATCAGAGAGCGCCGCCCTAGTCATAGCGGCCGCGGTAAAATCTACACCATTGCTGTTGTTGGTTAGATTCAGACCATCGGCATAGGCAGTTCCAGCTGCAACGCCAAAGTTGACGCTTGCCGCCGCAGACTGAGTGGGCGTAGCTAGATTGTCATAGGAATACTTCTTATATTTTGTCCCTGCCACCACCATATATTCCTGAGGGTTGGCACTGGTGGCCTGCAGCTGTGTCAATTCAGCGCTGGTTTTAACTTCACCGTATTTGTTAATAAAGTACTGGTCGCCGGACTGATTTGCAGCGTGAATTAATTGAGACTCAACAGGCTGATCGTCAATGTAAACATGGGTCTGCCATTTGTTTAATGGGCTGGCTGCAGTGGCATTGGCGGTTTTGACATAATAGATAGTGGCCAAATGGCTGTCGCCTGCAGTTCCGTAGACTGTGATAGAGGTACTTTTGTTGTAAGTGCTGGGATCGCCCGGATCAAAGGCTTTAGCTATCACTGGCGAATCCGATGGCAGATTGATTCCCAACCCAACTTCAGTTGTGGGCTCGAATTCGGAAATAGTTTGGCGAGGTATAATCAGCGGCTCGCCCTCTCTGCTGAAGTCAACCTTGTTGGTATCGTCTACCGGGAATGCAATTAGGCTCTGGCCAGAGCTATCCACAACTCGGCTGTTCTGATCAAGCATAAAGCTGCCGTTGCGGGTATAGACTAGGCTGCCGTCTTGAGCAGACAGCGGGAAGAAACCATCACCGGTAATCGCCAGATCTAGAGAGTTGGCAGAAAATTCAATGCTGCCCTGACTAAACTCCTGAGTAACATCTTTAAGGGCCACGCCTAATCCCACTACAGATGTAGCTATCTGGCCAGGTGAAGAGGCAAAGATATCGCCAAAGTCTGCATCGGAACGCTTAAAGCTGGAAGTTCCAGAGTTGGCAATATTGTTAGCAGTGACCGAAAGTTCTTTCGATGCTGCATTTAGGCCGGTGAGTGAAGTATAAAATGACATAGTTTGTTTCCTTTAATCGTTGGCTTTAAATGCCGATGCGCTCGACAGCAGCCAATGAGATAAAGCTTCCATCGCCTACTTCTAATGATAATTGTTGTGTTTGTGGGTCCCACTTGACGCTCTTGACCTGTGCCATGGTAGTTACCGGAGCGCTTTCAAGTTTGCCGTTGCGAACAATATTCGCCGTCATCAGGTACTCGCCATTGGCTACTGACTGGCCAGAATTATTCTGGCCATTCCAGCTTAGTTCGACCTTGCCGGGCATCTGACCACCGCGTGACTCGCGGAAAATAAGCTCACCTGTCTTGGGGTCGTAGACGCTAAAGATCAGCTCCTCAGCTCCATTGGCAAGATTTACTGAGCCCCTGGATGTGCTGCCGTTACCACCTTCAACAAATCCGCCTTCCACAGAAACTGTTTTACCCACCAGGTTGGCACCGGCCATCATCTGGTCCTGGCGCATTCCGGCAGCTATTCCCTCAAGGGAAGTCTGCATACCTTTAATACCTTCCACAGAAGAAAACTGAGCCAGCTGGGCAACAAAGGCTTCGTTGTCCATAGGGTCTAGGGGGTTCTGATTGGTCAACTGGGTGGTCAGCAAAGTCAAAAAAGCATCTCGTCCGAGCTCGTCATCACCGGAGTTGGCCATCATCTGCTGATCCGCATACTGATCAGAGGTTAAATATGTGGTTGCTGCAACTGCGTCTACCATAAGAGCTCTCCTTATACCTTGGTCAGATCGAGCGTACGCATCATCAGTTCGCGCGCTGTATTAATAACTTCAACATTGTTCTGGTAGCTGCGAGCCGATGACATCATGTCCACCATCTCGGTTACTTCCTCAACATTGGATAGATAGATAAAGCCCTCTTCATCTGCCTTGGGGTTACCTGGATCATGGATGCGCCTGTGTGGAGTGGTGTCGTCGGCCATACCTGATACCTTGACGCCACCCACATGCTCTGCACCCTGATTGGTTTGGGCTTCTGTCAGCAGAGCCTCGAATACAGGTCGCTTTGCCTTGTAGGCTTCTTCCGGGCTGCTGGCGATGGTGCTGGCATTGGCCATGTTGGATGCTGTGGTGTTCATGCGAACCATCTGAGCATTCAGCGCAGTACCTGCGATACCAAAAATATTGCTAATTGACATTGATTAATCTCCCCGCAGTGCTTTGCGCACTCCGCTCATATCACCTTCTAAAAAGCGCAGCGTCGCTTGGTACTCTGCCGCGGCCTTACCGTATTTAGCCTGTTCCACACTCAGCTCTACTGTGTTGCCATCCGCTGAGGTGTTGTAGGGAATGGTGTAAACCATGTCAGCCTGCCCCATTGAGCTGGCAGATCTGATATGCATTGACTGAGTCGTTTTCAAAGACTGGTCAAACTGGGTTTCATTTAGCACCGCCTTAAAATCCAGGTCGCGCGCTTTAAAATGCGGGGTATCGGAGTTGGCGATATTGCGAGCAATTACCTCCATCCGCTGTCCCCGCAGGTCCAGTGCCTGTTCGTGAATGCCAAAAGCTGAATCAAACAATTTCATATCAGTTCCGTTAAAGTTTTTAAATCATGTGTCGATGTTTTTAACTACTGGTAAAACACCGCGAATACCTCGTTTAATGCAAAACAGGTGCCAACTTAGCGGCAACCGCCACTTTTTAATATTAAAGTGTAATAAAATCAATTGGTTAGCTTTTTTTGGCATTGGCTGCTGAAAGGTGGGTTGCCGGTTTTCCGGCAGGTTTTTGCCGCTGTTATTTGCCGCTATGTCGGTATTGCGTCACCCCCCTTTGTGGCCCATACTCGGCCAATGCACAACTTTATAGCTCTTATTTTTACTCTGCTGATGACCTCTGTTGCCCAGGGTCAGACCGAACAATCTCTGCCGATTAATAAACAGCGCCTGATTGATCAGGCCCAGGGCTGGGTATCCCAGCAAACTGCTGTGGCCCCAGAGCAGATTGAAATTGCCGCCATAGATAGAAGGCTTTTGGTACCAGACTGCGGCGGGGACTTTATATTCAGCTTTCCCTATGCCTCCAGCCAGCAGACGATCAAAGTGAAGTGCCCCGATACGGGCTGGCAGATATTTGTCGGAGTCTCTCTGCATCGCAGCAGCAAAGGCTTTGTATTTAAACAAGATATGCAGGTTAATCAGACTGTTACCGCCGCAGAGGTCACAGAGAAAACCTTTGATCGGCCAGTTAAAGGTGTGGTCACAAGTGTAGAGGAGCTGAACAATCAAAGCCTGGTGCGAGGGGTCGAAGCGGGAGATTTGGTGCTGAAGCGCTACCTGGCTGACACCGTGCTGGTATATCAGCTAAAGCGCGATATTTTGCAGGGCGAAGCGATTAGATCTGAGGATATTACCAAGCTGAGTATGAGCCAGCCGCGAACCGCTGTAGACCAACGGTTTCCAATGCGCCTGATCAGCCAGTCTGTTGCAGCGCAGGACCTCTGGGCCGGGGCAATCATTTCGCGACGCGACCTCAGTGTTAAGCATATGGTGATGATGGCCAAAACCATTGTCACCCGCGGGCAGCGCTTGTCACCGCAGAATACTGAGCTAAAGGCCTATTATGGTAAGTTGCCCTCTGATGCTCTGCTTGAAGCCGCAGACTTGAATCAGATGGAAGCCATTCATACGGTGAGAGCTGGTCAGCTGCTGCGGTCTTCCGATGTGCGTCTGATGTCCATGGTCAATAAGGGTGATACAGTGGTGCTGAATGTGGGTTCTGGCCTGCTCAATATCAGTACCACCATGATTGCACTGGAAAATGGCAAACTCGACCAGCAAATAAGCCTGTTAAATCCAGAGTCTAATGAGACAGTGAGAGCAGTGGTGTCGGGGCCTGGGGAGGCTAGAGGACTTTAAAAGGCAATAAATACTTATTTTTTTCATTTTTTTACTCTAGAAATTTAAGTTGCTGTCGATATACTCATTGAAGAAAAGAATTTTTAGGTATCCCACCTAAAGGAGACGACCATGACAGATCCAATTTCAGGGCTTAGCCGCAGTCAGGTACAGTTAAATCCCGGCGCCGAAAAGGCCAAGCACAACAAGGCTAGCGAAGCAGCAGAAGCTGCTGCGCCCAAGGCAGCTGCGCCAGTTAATGACGAGCTGATTCTCAGCGATGCTACAGAGACAGCCATGGCTACTGCTGAGTTTGACGCGGAGAAAGTCGCCAAAATCAAAGCGGCAATTGAAGCTGGCAACTATCCGCTGGATGCAGACCGTATCGCCGAGAGCTTTGCTTCCCTCGAACGCATGATTGGCGGGAAATAAACCGTTTATTTATCTGACCAGCGCAATGCTGGCGGCCTACAACTTATTGGCGCAGGGGGACTTCCAACTGCGCTTTCCATCCTAGATAATAGTTCTTTGTTTTAACCACTAATCAAAATATCGAAAACTATGACTGACGCCGACTCGGAATATCTCGCCCAGACACGCCACAAGGCTCAGGTGCTGAAACAGGTGCTGGAAAAAGAATTTCAGGCGCTCAAAGATCAGGACCTGACGCACTTTGACGAGTTGCAAGAACAGAAGTTAGAGATTCTCAGCTTTCTTGCCAGCGAAGATTTATTAGAGCGGGTCAAAATATACACCCAGGACAGCAACAAAAAAACTGCTATGGCCAATCTCTCCGCCTGGGATGACATTATGTTGTTGATTGCTGATTGCAAAGATATGCACAGCCGCAACGAGATGTTTATTAGCCGCAAGCTGGAAACCATTCGCGGCGCTCTGCAGACTATTCAGTCGCCAGATCCTATGAATACAGTAGAGGTCTATGACCGCTTGGGCAAAATACGCCCCAATAGATCTCGGCAAACCATGGGTGATGCCTGAGGGCTCTCTGGCTAAATTCTATTTAGGCTTATAGCCCTCAGGCTCCATACCTTTAAGCCAATAGGCCCAGGATAAAACTACGGCCACGGCTACATAGAGGTTTTCTGGTATCTCCTCCTTGATCTCCAATTGACTTAGCAGCGCTGCCAGCTGAGGATCTTCAGCAATGTGTACCCCGCGCTTTTTGGCCTCGGCAATAATTGCCTCCGCCAACTCGTCCTCTCCTTTGGCACTGAGTATGGGTGCTGGGTTATCACCGTATTCAAGCGCTATGGCTCTGCGTATAAATTTATAGGTCATGTGCGAACATCCACCACCTGCCCAGGCCCAGATAGAGCGGAATCTATGCTCGGACGACGGGCATCAAGCAGTGTCAACTTGGTTAACTCAAGACCAAAGTCTCTCAGACGACCCTTCAGGTCAGCAGACGCAGTGCGAGCTATATCCACCGAGCCTGGCTGGTCTGCCCAGAGTATCATCTCAAGTTGCGAGTTGGCTTTAAGGGTGGTTTTTAGCCACAGCTCGCCCAGAGAATCGGTCTCGGTATGAAGGTTGATCACCCAGTCGACATCGGCATTGTCAGCATACATAGCTTCTCGCTCTATATGCACAGACACCGGGTTGGCATCAAAAAAAGGCAACACAAAATGGTAGGACAGCTCGCGATTCTGCTGAGCTTGCAGACCCTCGATTTGGCGACTTTCAATCTCATCTATGGCGCCGGTCAACTCGGCGATAGCGCGGGCCTGATTGGGCGCTGTACTCTTTAAAAGATTGCGCAAAAACTGTTTTAAATCGGGCCTGGATGCTCCCTGCTGCATCAGCATATACTCACCGAACAATCCAGAACTCAGCAACCCGCTGCGAACCACATCTGGAGTAATGCGCTGCATACTGGTGATCAACTGATCCGCACTCTGTCTAGCATTGGCTGCCGCCAGCTGATCAACAAATGGTGCCATGGTTTGCGGACGGAATAATTGATTGACCATGGATGGCATCACTGGCCTGTAGAGCAAACTGAGCAGTCGCGGGGACGCGCCCAGCGCTGCAGGTACCGGAATAGAAGCAGATGCAACTTTGACCTCAGCGCCCAAAATGGGTCTCAGAGAGCGGCCATAGATTGAGCTCTCAACGCGAAAATCTATGCGGTCGCCTGGCTTAAAGCGCCTGCTGTCATCCCAGTCCAGCTCGCGGTTATTGAGCACCAACTTTAACAGTCCGCCGCGGTCTTCGATAATACCGCGAACTATCTGATTGTCCCTTAGCCCTATGGCTTTGGCTACCTGTTCTGATACGCGAGCAGCCGCGATACCCTCCATTGGAACTGGGGGTGGTCGCGGGCTTAGATTAATCTGTTCTGGGCCTAACACATAGTCGACCTTGGCGTTGTGCCTTTGTCTGGGGTACTGCTCACTAAGCTATTTAGGGGAACTGTACCCAGTCATCTCGCTCATCATAATGGGAGGCTTTTTTGCTGGATTTGCCCGCTGCATCGGTAAACACCACCTTGTGAATATCGGCGGCGTCCGGCAACTTGAGTTTGCGATCAGCAAACATCCAGTTGGGATTACTGCGTTTAAAGGCATGGGGGTTAGCCCGCACTATAGCCTGCTGAAGAATTTTTTTGCGCACCGGAACATTGGGCACAGTGCGCTCAATAATCTGACTGAGAGTATCGCCTAAGCGGGTTTTGTAATAACCGTTTTGCGAAACCATAACTGGCTGCTCCAGGCCCTCCTGAAGTGAGCTGATATCTTGCATCAACTGAGCCAGTGCTGCCTCTGCATCGGAAGCATCGGCAAAGGCCGCTCCAGCGGTTGCAGTAGCCACCAAACCTGTAGCAACCAGAGAGATGGCACTTAGCCAGAAAAGTTTGGCTATTAACTCCCGGACAGCGATAAATTTTTGTGCAATTGATTTCATCATTATTTCCTTGCTTACTTTAAGTCGTTCTATTCTCTGAGCCAGCTCTAAGCTTTTACACTCAATAAATGGGTTAAAAATGCATAGCAACACTGCGGGCCAGCTGGTTCTTTTGTGACCATTCCGGTCCAGCCAGATATTTCAGTGTGGCGGCATGGGCAGTCACTGATTCCACCTCCGCAAGCCCCAGGCCTGACAGACCCTCCATGCTCAGAGACTGGTTGAGTATATTTTTATCTGCACTGATTAAAAACTGGTCGCCCACATTAATGCCGGCAATCCGCCCCGCATTAATTTTTACAGTTTCTGCGCTGCCTGGCTGCGGAATAAGCTTGTAGAACTCTTCTCGACATTCCATAAAGCCAGATACCTGGGTCACAAAATTCTGGGTTATCTCTGCAAGCTGCTGCTGCAACGGCTCTGGCATGGCCGATTTGGAATAACCCCGGGGTACCTCAGGATAGCGCATTGCCACTTTGCTGCTCCACAGAGCGGCGCCCTGCTCGCGATCAAACAGCGCTAGCTGATAAGAGTATTTCTGTTCAGGCCAGGGCTTGGAATAGCTTAGGGCCGGAACAGTTTCGGCCAGTTTCGCCAGGCCGTTATAGCCGGCCTGAACGCCATAGGAGAGTCCAGAGAGCAGTGCTCCTGACTCAAATGCTGTAGAGATTGGCTGGTTGGCAAACTGTTCATGTTCGGCATACTCTGCGCGCAGCACAATATGAAATCTGTAGCGGGCCTGATCCGCTGAGGTACCATTTAGGAAGCGATCATAGGCAGACTCATATTGAGTCTGGGCTTTGACCGACCAATCATCAGATCCGTACAGAGCTGCAATAAGAGCCTGTTCCGTCAAGCTAGTTAGCTCGCCTAAATAATGGTCGCCCATTCGCAGATCAGGGCTGGCATTGGTGAGATTGCTGCCCACAGACACCAGCGCCTGGCGGCGATTATTGGGCCTGGCTCCCGGGCAGGTCTTCCCCGCGCGTATTTTTGCCTCAAGATCGGCAACATCGATGCCGCTGTCACGTTTGATATCGAGAATTCTCAACCCGGAGATAGCGCTGCTAGTCGACAGCAGCGACGATTCATGCAGCATGCCTAAACTATCCAAAAAGGCCGTGCTATCCAGACGCAGATCTGTATCCAGAGCCAAGTCTACCAGGGCCTGTTTTACGGCTTCCAGCTTTTGCTCAGCGGAGGCAATGGCTGGAGATTCTGAGTCCTGCTGCGGCTTTTCTTGCACTGTATAGCGCTGGCTAAAATCCGCTATTAGAGACTCTACTGTGGGCGTCTCTGCTGCCAGGGCATGACTTGACCCCAGCACCAGTGCCAAAGTAACAGCCAGAGCAGTGATCGGGGGACCACTGGGATGCGAGGCTGTTATGTATGAGCGGAAACGCATGGGATAGTCGGGCTCCGGAAATGGACTAGGAGCTTGCCAGGCTCTGATTGGCTCTGGCCGCTAAAAACAGACGACGCAGATCATTGACAATATTTTTGTCCAGAGACAATGTGGTTTCGTAGGTGTCATCACCTACTGGATTAATGCTAACCAGTCGAGCGCCGTAGACCATACCCTGAACGCGAGCTTTCAATGTGTCACTCTTCATCACCATCTCGCCAATTGTGGTGTTGGCGTCTAGGTACTGGCCGTAAATCTGTTCCATCAGAGCGCGGTAGGCATCTAATTTTGACGCCCGGATTGACAGAATTCGTTGCTGGGCAGGGATATCACTCTTCTGCGCGCTAATTACCGCATAGCCAGTAGCCAAAATATTATTGTTCTGATCGACGATGCCCTGAATCACTGCTGCATTGTAGTCCTCTATGCTAGTAGCACAGCCGGTCAGCACGATTGAGCCTATAACTACCAGAACAATGGAGCGGGTTTTTCTTGCGATTGATTTTTTTAGCACTTGCAGCGCTTGGCTTAAACTCGTTTTCATCGTCTTTCCTATTTCGGCTGATTAATTTGTTTCTTCATTAACAGTAGTATCGGCAGGAGCGGCAGAGTCTTGAGCCCTATATTGATCTATCTGCCGCGGGGTGAATTGAAGCAACCGTGGAATTAAAGCCTGACAAAATCAGCCGTAAGCAGTTTGGCATATATATTGCATTTCCTTGGTGTAGAGTCCCAAAAGCCTGCAACTCCGCTTTTGGCCTGAAATGTAACTAACTGTTTTTAATAAGGTTTTGGTTAAATGGCTAACGCAATACTGTCAAACATACGTCAGGACATGTCAAAAATCGAACTCTCCGGGCTGGGCATTCCCCTGCTGGTGCTGTTGATTCTGTCGATGCTGATCCTACCGCTGCCGCCATTTTTACTGGATTTTTTGTTTACCTTCAATATTTTACTCGGGGTGGTGATTATTATGATCGCCATCAACAGTACCAAACCCCTGGATTTCTCCTCTTTTCCGGCTATTTTGCTGCTGGCCACCATGTTGCGGCTGGGCCTCAATGTGGCTTCCACAAGGCTGGTATTGGTTAAGGGCCATGAGGGACCAGATGCTGCGGGTAAAGTAATCGAGGCCTTTGGTGAGTTTGTCATCGCCGGCAACTATCTGGTCGGTTTTATCATCTTTACCATTCTGATGATTATTAACTTTATTGTTGTTACCAAAGGTGCGGGCCGCGTATCAGAGGTGATTGCACGCTTTACCCTGGATGCCATGCCTGGCAAACAGATGGCAATTGATGCCGACTTAAACGCTGGCGTTATTGACCAAGCAATGGCCAAACAGCGGCGCGAAGAAATTTCTCAGGAATCTGACTTCTTCGGCTCTATGGACGGTGCCTCGAAATTTGTTAAAGGTGACGCTATTGCCGGCCTGCTTATCCTGCTTATCAATATTGTCGGCGGCCTTATTGTAGGGCTGGGGCAACATGATCTCAGTTTTGCCGACGCCGGCCGCATCTATGTACTGTTAACCATTGGTGATGGTCTGGTCGCTCAGATTCCCTCGCTGCTGCTGTCGCTGGCCACGGCAATTATTGTTACTAGAGTGACTACCTCCGAATCCATGACCGAGCAAGTAAAGGGCCAGCTGAATAATCCTATGGCGCTGATTGTTGCCGGCGGCATTCTGGTGCTGTTGGGTCTGGTGCCTGGCATGCCAACCTGGATCTTTTTAGCCCTGGGTCTTGGCGCTGGCGCCCTGGGTATATCTATGTTTAAACAGGCGGAGGCGGGCGAACTGATCGATGCTGCCGTCAGCCGTGAAGAGGCGGCCACAGATCCCATGGAGCAGGAGCTCGGCTGGGACGATGTGGATCAAGTCGATCTGGTAGCTCTGGATATAGGCTACGGCTTGATTCCTCTGGTGAACCCGGAAACTGGGGGCCAGTTGCTTCCCCGGGTTAAAGGTGTACGCAAAAAATTATCGGCTGAACTGGGCTTTCTGGTGCAGCCTATTCGCATCCGCGACAATCTGGATCTGTCTCCGGATGTATACCATATTGTGATGAATGGCGTGGTGCGCGGCAAAGGTGAGATTAAGGTGGGCAAAGAAATGGCCATCAACCCCGGCCAGGTACATGGCACCGTCGAAGGCACGCCCACTAAAGAGCCCGCCTTTGGCTTGGATGCAATTTGGATTGACCCCTCTCAGAGAGATTACGCCAGAACACTTGGCTATACGGTGGTAGATGCTGCCACTGCGATTGCCACTCACCTCAATACATTGCTGCGGGGCAGTGCTTCGGAACTGCTGAGCCACGACGAAACTCAACAGTTGCTCGACAAGGTGGCGGATCGATCACCCAAGTTGGTTGAGGATCTGGTGCCCGGCAAATTGCCACTGGCAACCATTACCAAGGTACTGCAGAACATCCTCGACGAAGGCGTATCGGTAAGAGATATGCGGACTATTATTGAGGTGCTGTCGACAGAGAGCAGCAATACCCAAAATGCCGATGACCTAACTGCAGCTGTGCGACCTAGACTGGGCGCATGATTGTCCAGGGCCTGGTAGATATCAATGATAGTCTGCCGGTGATTACCCTAAATCCATCCCTTGAGCAGATGCTGCACAATATTCTGCAACAGAGCAGCAGCACCCAGGGACTGGTGATAGAACCCACATTGGCTGAGGGCCTGTTTAAAGCCCTGGCCGAGAATACCGAAGAGGTCGAAAATCAAGGTCATCCCGCCGTACTGGTGGTTTCCCCTGGTATTCGCCCCTGGTTAGCTAAAATCATAAGACATAGACTCAGCGATCTCACTGTTCTCTCCTACAGCGAAATTCCCGATGACCAGGCCGTCAAGGTTGTGGCCACAGTCGATGTTGATGTCACAAATTAATAGAAGGTAACAGGACAATGGAACTACAAAGAATTCTCGCTAAAGATAGCCGCGCGGCAATGGACAAGGTACTTGAGCTCTATGGCCAGGACGCGCTGGTGGTATCCAATAAAAAAGCCAATGAGAAAACTGAAATTATTGTCGCAATTGAGGTTCCTCCGGAGACCGAGAAGACTCTTAGCGAAATGCAGGTGGCCCCAGTCGACTTACCTGAGTTCGACTTTTCTGATGCAGTAGATTTCGATCAGGTGATGGAATCTCATGTGTTTAAGACAACCCCAGTGGCCGATGATCAGTGCTATACCTCAGCTCCCGATCTAAGTCTGCAGGCAGACAGGTCTTTCGCAGCGGCCAGCAACCCTATAATCAATGATCGCGATCATCTGCAGGCCAGAGAGATTGTCGATCTAGTAAAGCAGGAATTCGAGGTGATGCGCCGGGAATTTAAGCTGTCCCAACAGCTAGATGCCTGGAGCGGTACCAGAGCGGTCAGTGACCTTATGCGCCCGCTGGTTGAAGCCTTTAATGAAACCGGTATGCCAGTTGGGCTGCGCGCCCTGCTCAGCGATACCATCAATGGCTGTGCTGATCTCAACTCGGCACTGGAAGAAATAACTCAGATTCTGGGCAATGGTATTGACCATTTGCCCCTGCTGGACGATATGCAGGGTATTCATCTGATTGCCGGCAGCTCTGGTTCGGGCAAGTCTCTGATGACCGGCCGCCTTGCCAAACAAAAAGCTCTGCGCTGCGACAGCCAGGATGTGGCTATTATCAGCTACAACGACAGTCGTTTTGGTGCATGGAATCAAACACAACTGATTGGCTCCCAGGCTGGTGTGGACTGCTTCCGCGCCAATACGCCCGAAATGCTTGAACAGCTATTACAGGAACTGGGCTCGCGCAGCCTGATTCTTATTGATACCGCAGGGGTCGATGTGCAGGCTCAGATTAAAGAGCTCAACAAACTGCTACCTGAGGCGCAAAAGCATCTGGTGGTTGCAGCGGACGCCTCTGAAGCTTCGGTTAACCGCCAACTTAAGGCGGGGTCGGGAGACTGGGATTCGATAATGTTGTCACGGCTCGAGGATGAGATCCGTCCCTGGCCAGTAATCAATGCACTACTAAACACCCGTATTCCAATCTCGGTGTCTGCTTCAGAGCCCTCAATAGCAGCAGCACCAGTTGCCCTGACAGGTCATGATCTGGCAGATCACAGCCTGACTAACTTACCTATTGCATAAATTTGACTACCCATAATGGATGAACGAGAATGAATAAACTCAGCCAACAGGCGATATCTCTGATGTCAGGCAGGATTTTACCAGGGCATAATAATGACAAATAAAACTGCGACTCAGATAATCGGCATTGCCAGCGGTAAAGGCGGTGTGGGTAAAACTACCGTATCAGCCAATCTTGCCATTGCCCTTGCCTCCCAGGGCAAAAAGGTCATGGTCTTTGACGCCGACCTCGGCCTTGCCAATGCACAGCTGGCGCTAGGTTGTCGAGCTCCTTTTAATTTTAGTCATGTGATGTCTGGCGAAAAAACCCTGCAAGAAATTATTGTCGAAGGCCCCATGGGGGTGCGACTGGTGCCTGGCGCCAGCGGCATCCAGCATATGGCGGCTCTAAGTCAGGCGGAGACCGCGGGCATTATTCAATCATTCTCAGAAATTGAAGAGGATCTGGACTATTTTATTGTCGATCTGGCTGCCGGACTCTCAGATACGGTAATGACCTTTTTAGGTGCCTGTCAGCACCGCTTTATTGTGCTCAAAAATGAGCCCTCTTCTATTGCAGATGCCTATGCCACGATCAAGGTGATGATTCAGGACTACGACCTGGGTAACATTAGCCTGATTCCCAATGCGGTGTCCTCTCAGGCTGAGGGTGAGCGACTGTTTGGCAGCATCAATTCAGTGATCCAGAACTTTTTGGGTCGCCAGGTAGACTACCTACACAGCATTGTTGAAGACGAAATGGTTCTCAGATCCATTAAGGCCTCTCAGCCCCTGATAACCTATGCTCCAGCCAGCGCAGCGACACGCAACTTTGTCTCGCTGGCCAAATCGGTAATTGCTATAGAGCCCGACACTTCTCTGACTGGCGGTATGCAGTTTTTTGTTGAGCGGCTTGCCTCTCAACGGATAAGTCAGGCTTAGGGCTTCCCATGGCTGACATAAGTGTCTATGAGGATATTCAAGCGGCTGGGCAGTCAAATGACCAGCTACTTAAGCATATTGGCTTAGTCAAACGTGTTGCCCTGCACCTTAAAACCAGGCTTCCTAATTTTATGGAAGTGGATGAATTAATTCAGGTGGGTACCGTTGGATTGATAGAGGCCGCCCGGTCTTTTGATGCCAGCAAAGGTGTGGATTTTGAGGTCTTTGCCAAGAACCGTATCCGCGGAGCCATTCTTGATCAGGTGCGCAAGCTGTCTTATCTGCCACGATCTGCGATTGTTAATATTCGCGATCACAATGAGGCCACGGCCCTTCTGGGTGGAGAATTAGGTCGCGAGCCAACCCAGGCAGAGCTGGCCGAATTTATGGGCAAGGATATAGAGAGCTTTCAGAAAGAGCGCACCCATGCACACCAGTTTCAGACCGTCTCTCTAGAATCTCAGATTCCAGATTCTGTGGATATGCCGTCCAGTGATGCCAATGAGCCAGAGGCCCAGCTCGCCGAGAACCAGCTAATGGAAGCTCTGGCGGGATCTATAGAATCCCTGCCAGAACGAGAAAAGACCATAGTGTCCCTCTACTATGTTGAGGAAATGAACCTCAAGGAAATTGGCGCCATTCTCGAGGTCAGTGAATCCAGAGTCAGTCAGGTTTTGTCGGCCACAGTCAAACAGCTGCGCAGGCATTTCGAAAGTAACTATTAATTAGCATCTAGCCTTTTCTGACCACTAGCAGCCTCTGCTACTTAGAATTATGGATCGAGTAATACACCAGATCAGGATTCTCAGGAACTACCACGCCAGTTTTTTGCTCCAGAGCCATCTTGCGCTCTAACAGGCCACGATAATTTTCTCTCTCTAGGGTAATCAATGCCTGCACCCCAGCATTCAGGGTCTGAGCCTCGTCTATCTGGCCCTTAAAGGATTCGAGTTTGGAGCCCAATTTAGCAATCTGGTTGGCCTGCTTACGCAGCTCACCACTCAAATCTTTTACCTCGGCGGTCACCTTGTCGGTTTCGACACTCACCGTTTTGGCCGCTGCTTCTGGCACCTGTTGGCGCAAACTGTTGGCACTGGTTTCCGCCTTGGCAACAGCTTCGCCCAACAGCACCTGCTGCTCGGTAAACGCGGCCTGGGTAACGGCCAGCTCGTCAATGGAGGCCTGTAGCGTTGTAAATGTGTCCAGGGCAGAATTCATTTTTTGAATGCGCTCGGTTACCTGCGCCAGCATAGTATCAATCTGTGAGCCTTGACTGACTATCAGAAAGGTTACGCCGCCCAGCAAGCCAGACCAATCACCAGGCCACCGATGGCACCAAATAGTATGCGCTTGGACAGCTTGGCGGTGTCAGCAGTGGCACTGGCAACCAAGTCTACCCGCTTCTGCAACAGATCTAGGCCATTTTCCAGCGCCGAAGAGGCTCTGCGACTGACATCTGCAGCGCTATTGGTGGCCTCGGCAGTAATCACCACATTGGGTAACAGCTGCTCAAGGCGGCCAGAGATATTTTTTGCCTTGCCCAAAACCTGAGAAAAACGCTCGAGATCACCTGGATCAGGCGTTCTGTTGGCGTCGTAATCTGCTTCTTCTTCCGGGGTCAGAATATCCGTGAGGCCGTCCAGAACATCAGATATGGCTTCAATATCATCCTCAAGGGAGGGCTCTGCGGGCTCTGCGGCCTCAACTGCCTCCTCATCTTCAGGAGCAACCTCTGTCAGCTCGGGGTTTTCAATATTCTCATCCGCAGTTTTTGTGTCTTCGTCAGCGTCGGCCATAACCATTCCGTAAGATTAATTGTCTATTAGAGATAGTAAACATCCCATTTGATTCTAAAATCGACAGTTGCGGCCGTAACTTTAGAATTCAGACTGTCTTCGGCATGCCTGCAATGCGCTGTTTAAAACAGCGTACACAGACCATTGATCAGATAGCGCCCTGCAATTGAATGGCACCTCTTATCCAATAGTCTGCCGGCATAGCCGCTCCCTCTGCAAAGGCCTCTGCCCTCTCTCTGGTAGAGAAAGGGCCAGAGATAATAGCGTAAACTTTACTCTGCCCCGCCTGAATAGGCAGCACCATAGCTTTGCGCAAGCTGCTGTAGCGGCCAAGATAGAGATTGGCCTGTGCCTCTGTGCTCAACACTATATGCTGAACAAAAAAGTCGCTGGCCCGGGCCGTTTTAACCCGAGCTATAGACGCTGAAAATTCAGAGCCCTCAGCAGTGGACAAGGTTTTAGGGGCGGCGGTTGCTGCTGTCTCAGCCACTTTGGTGTCAGGTGCTTTTAATTCAGGTGCTGGGGCTGAAGAAGCTCTGGGGCTCTCAAGTTCAGGATCCACAGGCATTTGCTGGGGTATTGGTCTGGGCTTGGCTACCGGCGCCTGCTTTTGCGCCTGTTGCCGATCTTGCTGAATTTGCTTGACCACCTGCTGGGCCTGACTGGTTTGCAGCAGCTTTTCTTGTTGCTGCTCATCGGCATTTTGCACAGGTTTCACCAGTACTTTTTTCGGCGTTGTTGTGCTCTCAATGATCTGGGTCACCACTGTGGTTTCAGGCTCTGGACTGACTCTTGAGAGAATTGCCCAGGCCACCGCCACCGCCAGCACAAACACCAGGGCCGCGGGCCAGAAGCTGCGCTTTTCTGAGCTTTCGCCATCAGCTAAACCTGGGTCCATAGGCTCTGCAAAATCATCTATGCCGTCTTCAAGAAACTCGATGGACTCCTCAGGGAAGGGGTTGGCGCTATCATCTGAGCCGACCGCATCTGCACCCTCTGTTAAATCTGGGTCTGCATAGGAGCCCTCGATAGCGGCACCCAGACCAGACTCCAGCAGCAGGGTTTCGGTCTGACGCTGGAAGCCAAACTGTCTGGCTGCGCGCATCAACTCAATGGCTTCAGCTAATGTGGCGGTCTGCAGAGCCCAGCGGTAGATATTTCGCCCCAGCTGATCTAGGGGCGCCTCATATTCTGGCCAGCTGGTTTTATCAATAAACAGCACTAGGCGCACATTGACGCCCGGAAAATCTGACAATAACCTGGTCAATAGGGACCACTGGTCCTCTTGAATCTCGTTGGCATCGTTAACCACCAGCAGGGTTACGGGCTTATCAGCAGCGGCTGGCTGTCTGGCCTCATCAACCGACATAGAGGCTAGCAACTCATTGAATCGCTTAAGCAGACTCACGGTATTCATTGGCAGAAATACTTCGATCTCAAAGCCATCGAGATCGCGCAGTTTAGTCAGCAGCATCTGGCAGTAATGAGCTAGCACTCGCTCGTTATCGCCAATAACCGCAAGCCCTGACTTGTCATCCACAATGGCATCTAGGGCATATTGAAGGCGCTGCTTGTCTTCAGGGCGGTAAAATATATCGCCGCTATCAAACCATTTTTGCAGTTCAAAAACCGGTTCTTGGTGATCTTCTCTCATTGGCTGTTTTCTCCGTAAAGCAAAAGCTTAGCTAGTCGGCAAGTGTTCCGTCTGGGTTATACCTCATGCCTTTGGGCACCTCAGGATTTGGCTTCTCTGCTACAGCGGCCCCGCGACCTAGACTATTCAAACTGAATACATAGGCTATGACCTGCGCAACTGCATAGTATAGAGACTCTGGGATGCTTTGGTTAACATCGGTGGTAAAATAGAGTGCGCGTGCTAGAGTTGGCGACAGAAACACCGGCACTGCATTGTCTCCAGCACGTTCGCGAATACCCTGGGCTAAAAAGTCCACCCCCTTGGCCACAACTGTGGGAGCACCGCTACTGGAGGGGTCATAACTCAGTGCAACAGCAAAATGCTCTGGGTTGACTATAATCACGTCTGCGTCGCCGACAGCATCCATCATCTGACCCATGGCCATCTCGCGCTGCTTGCGACGAATCTGTGCCTTTACCTCTGGTCGACCCTCGGTATCCTTAAATTCATCTTTAACTTCCTGTTTGGTCATTTTCATTTTTTGACTGTGTTCGTAGAGCTGATAGGGAACATCAATAGCCGCAGCTATAATTAAAGTCAGTGTCACCAGTACAACTCCACCCGCAATAATTTCACCTGCACCTCTCATGGCCGGCTGAATATCCATAAAACCCAGCCCAATCAGCTGGTCAAATCTGCTGCTAACCACCAGATATAGCACTCCAGCCACCAGCCCAAATTTGACTAGGGCCTTAGTTAAATCAACCAGCGCCTTGGTGCCAAAAATTCGCTTAAGCCCCGACAGAGGATTAATTTTACTGGCCTTGGGGGCAGCTGCCTTCATAGAAAAATTAAAGCCGCCCAGTATGCCCGAGGCGCCAAAAGCCAGAACAATGGCCAGAACAAAAATGGGCACTGCTACCAGCATGCCCTCCAGCGCCTGGGAACCAAAGGTGGCCGGCAATAGGTTATCTGAGAAGATATCTCTGCGATCGAAAATAAATCCAGCGGCAAAAACTTCGCTGAGTTGCAAGATCAGTGCGCCGCCAAAAATATACATAAAGCCAGCGACACCGATCATCATCATGGCCACAGACAGCTCTTGGGAGCGCACCACCTGGCCGTCTTCGCGAGCCTTTTCAAGCCGTTTGGCGGTGGGCTCTTCGGTCTTTTCGGCTGTAGAGTCCTGCTCTGCCATCAGGCAACTCCCAGTGCTTGGTTCATGATTTTAAACGACTCCTGCCACAGCCACTGGATACGAAAACCAATGCTGCTCATAGACATGGATAGCAGGATAATACCGGCAAGAATCATAGCGGGAAAACCAACCGCAAAGATATTGAGCGCTGGCGCCGCCCTGGTGATCACACCCAAACCTATATTGATCAGTAGTAGAGAGACCATAATGGGCAGGGCCAACAGCACGGCGCCCAAAAACATCATTGAGCTCCACTGAATTATTAGCGCCATTAACGGCTGGGCCTCGAACATCTCACCTATAGGCATTAATTGAAAGCTTTCAAGCAACAGGGAGATAACAATAATATGGCCGCCCAGAGCTAAAAAGATTAATGTTGAACAGATAATCAAAAACTGGGCTATCACTGGAACATTACCCATATTGGGGTCAACCATATTAGCCATACTCAGGCCCATGGAGGCCGAAATAGCCTGACCGCCCACAATCAACGCGGCGCTTACCACCTGCAGCAATGTGCCTAGCAGTACGCCGATAAATATCTGCATAAATATTTCTTGCAAGCCGAGGGCAGTGAGGGGATCGATGACTGGCCATTCTGCCAGCGGATAAACCATCCAGGTCAGCAACAGCGCCAACAGCACACGAATGCGCACTGTGACCGCTTGGATTGAGAAAAAAGGCGCCGTCAGTAAAAATGCCGAGATGCGGATCATCGGCCAAAGCAGCGTGTAAAACAGCTGCACAACTTCGGCGACAAGCAGATCCATTAGATAAATAGCGTAGGAATACGCTCAAAGATACGCTGGAAGAAGTCGACCATAACAGCGATCTGCCAGCCGCCAAAAATAACCAGAGCCAGGACCATAACTGCCAGCTTGGGTATAAAGCTCAGGGTCATCTCCTGAATAGAGGTGGCCGCCTGAAAAATACCTATCAGCAAGCCCACAGCCAGAGCCACACCTAACAGTGGCGCAGCGACCAGCACCGCAATCCACAGTGACTCTCTTCCCAAATCAATTACCTGTGCAGCATCCATAAAAACTCCTAGGAAATCGCAAAGCTAGAGGTCAGAGACCCCATAATTAATGTCCAGCCGTCGACCAGGACAAACAGCATTAGCTTAAAGGGCATGGATATCATCATCGGCGACAGCATCATCATGCCCATGGACATCAGCACACTGGCCACCACCAGATCGATCACCACAAATGGTATATAGATTAAGAAGCCAATTGAGAATGCACTCTTAAGCTCTGAGGTAATAAAGGCCGGAACCAAGGTGGTAAAGGGTACGTCGGCTGGGGTCTCGATATTTTCATTGCCGGCAATCTCAACAAACATGGCAATATCAGACTCGCGAGTTTGGTTGAGCATAAAGTTGCGAATCGGTATTTCAGCCTCCACTAGGGCGGCTTCAAAGCTGATGGTCTCGTCCATATAGGGGCTTATGGCTTGGTCGTACACCGTATTTAGAACTGGCGTCATAATAAACAGCGTCAGAAACAGTGCCAGACCTACCAACACCTGGTTAGGTGGTGTCTGAGCTGTACCCAGTGCCTGGCGCAGCAGCGACATCACAATAATGATGCGCACAAAGGAGGTCATCATTAATAAAAGGGAGGGCAACAGGGTCAGCACTGTCATCAGAGCCAGTAGCTGCAGGGTCAGGCTGTATTTTGTGCCGCCGCTGCCGTCATCGACCATATTGACAATGGGCAGTCCTGCCTGAGACAGCGCGGGACTGGCAAAACCAAGCGCTAACAGGCCAATAACCAGCCATTTGCTGGGGAGACGGCGAATGATTGAGGGCAAAATAATACGAAAGCGAGTAAGTCTGCTCAGCTTAAAGGCGGGTGGATCTCTGTCGATCAACCATCGGAGCATGGTTCAATCCTTATTTTTATTAAATGCTTGGGATAGCATATCCTTGAAATTACCAAGTGGGCGCCCGGCCTCACTGGTTTGCTGAGCATCGGACTGGGGCTCGGCATTATCATTATCTTCTTCTACAGCGGACCAACGGCCTAATTTGGTCATACCCTGAGGGCTCAGACCGATCAGCACCTGGTCGCCATTCAAGCTTACCAGTAAGAGTTTCTGGCGACCACCAAGGTTTTGTATCTCCAGCAGTTTAAGCCGTCTATTGCCGCTGTTACCCAGGTTTGGTCCCAGTTTTTTGATCGCAAAAAGCGTGGCCACCAACATGCCTATCACCAGCAGCAAAGATGCCATCATCGACAGCCATTCTGACCAACCAAACTCAGTCAACATAGGGTTCTCTATTTAAAGGTTAGCTACGCGCTCTACCGCTGGTATTACTCTGGTCAATTTAACACCATAACGGTCATTGACCAAGACAACTTCACCCTGAGCTACCAGTGTATTGTTTACTAGCAGATCTAGAGGTTCACCAGCCAGCCTGTCTAGCTCGACAACACTGCCCTGGGTTAGGCGCATCAAATCACGGATTTTGAGCTCCGTTCTGCCCACTTCAATAGAGATGGTCACCGGAATATTTTCAAGAACATCCGCATTAATACTTACTGGAGCATCCAGCTGCGCAGCCTGCCCCGTTTCTTCTGCCGCTTCGACTTCTTCATTTATTTCTGGATCTGACATAATGTTTCTCGCTGTTGTTACTTCAATAATGGTTGGTTGCTGGAGCCCTGAGTTCTAGTCCTCGGGCCTCAGCGCATTGATAACCTGTACTGCCATCTGCGAACCCTGCACGCCGATCTCTGTGTCAAAGAGCGGGACATTCCTCACCAATAGCCTGGCGTAATCGTCTTTTTTAAAGAAAATAATATCGCCTTCTTTCGCCTGATTGAACTGTTTAAAGGTAGTTTCGAGCTCACCTAGCACCACCTTTACCTCTAGCTCAGCATCTATGGTGGCTGAGCGTAAATTGTTGCGCCAGGAGTCATCGGTCTCCTGCTCCCCACTCTGTACCCGGCTGGAGAGAAGATCGCGGACCGGCTTCAGCATGCCATAGGGATAGACAATAGCTATGTCTCCGCTGGCACCATCGCCAAAATCTAGGGAGAACCTATTAACAATAACCAAATCGTTCTCTTCGGCTATTTCTATAAATTGTGGGTTGATATCTGAGGCAACCGTTTCACATCTAACCGGCATAATAGGCGCCCATGCTTCTTGCAGAGAGCCAAACAGAATATTGGTCATTATGTTGATAATGCTGGATTCAATGGGTGTAAAGGCACGATCAGACTGAAGATTGATCTTGCTGCCGCCGAAACCGCTAAAAAAGTTGTCCAGGCAGGCAAATATAATATCTGGCTCAATGCATACCATCGACAGTCCACGCAGTGGATGCAGATTAATCGAACTTAGCGCTAACGGCGCCTCCAGGGTTTTCATATAGTCCTGAATGGCCATGATTTCCGCTTTGGCAGTGTTTACCTTGGCGGTGGTTCTCAATACGTCAAGCAGACCCACTCTGAACTCTCGAACAAAGCGTTCATTAATAAGGTTGATAGCCGTCAGATTCATGCTCAGCGAGCGATCTTCATTGGTAATATCGTGCTTGATAGCCAGGGCGCTAATATTTAGCCCTGTATCTGTCTCGATAGAGCCATCCTCAATACCAGCTGTAAGAGCCTCTAGCTCTTCTGGGGATAGTAGATTGTCTGTATCAGCCATAGTGGCCCTCGCAAATTACTCAATAGCAAATAAATGCCAATATTATTCGATAGCTTCGGAACTCTGTCCATTTGACTATCTGTGGTCAACTGCTCGCTTATCTAAACTTCAATATCCAGCCCATGGCTGGAGACCCGCCGCCGCTGACTGTTGCCGCTGTCTTCAGACTTTTCCGATGCCTGCTGATTAAAGCGCTCTGGGCGCTGCTCAGCTGTCGAATTTCCGTCTGAATGCTGCCTTTGACCAGCACCTAATCCTATATAAGCAGAATCTATGCCATGTTGATCAAGTGCTTCACGCAATTTTGGCAGACTGTCCTGCAACAGCTCTCTGGTTAAATGTTTGGAGGCATTAAAATGCGCCTCTAACTCGCCATTTTTCATCTCTAGCTGTATTTCAATACGGCCTAGGGACTTGGGGTGAATATCCATCTCAACACGCCAGGCTCCCCGAGCAATCTGGGCGCTTAACCTCTGACCCAGTGCCTCAGTCAGACGTCTCGACATCTCCATATGCTGGTCGTGCTTGCGCCAAGCCTCCGGCTCTGCGCGCTCTGGAGTGGCTGTTCTGGTCTCTACCGATGACTTCTCGGTGAGATCCACCCGCACCTCAGATACCTGATTCTGTAACGTGGCTGCCTCGCTAGTCATACTGCTAGCCATATTGCTAGCCAACAAGTTAGTTGGCGCTGGCACTGATGCTATGCGCGATTCTAAAGTGCTCAGCTTTGGCAGCACATCTTGCAAATTAATTGTGTCTAGTTTCAGTATCGACAGTGAGGACCGATCAGGGCTCCATTTATCATTCTGCGCCATAGCCATGCGGCTCTGAACCAGCACCCCCAATGCCTCAGCATCAAAACCCTGAGCTCTGGCAAATGCCATAACCGCCTCTTCAGAAGGCTCTTTGCCGCCGAGCAGCAATTTTATTCCCCCTTCCAGAGACCGGCTCTCTAATTCAATGTCCCCCTCTGCCCTGGCTGGCGCAACCATGCCGCTTTTCGGCGGTGGGTTGCCACTTTTTGCCGCCATCAATCTGTCAAAATTTTCCTTGAAGGCGACTTTAAATCTGTTCGCTGTGCCATCCAGTAAACTGTCGCCCTGCGCTGAGTGCGCCGACTTTACTGCATCTACAGGCTCTCTTCGCTCTGTAGCTAAACTTTTTGTAATGTCCATTAACCTGTTACTCTCAATGAATTGCCTGATTCCTATTATTGGAATTGCAAGACACGTGCCAATACTGAAAACCTAGTATTGGCTGCGAGAGTTAAGGTTAAACTGCATCATACTTTGGGCTTCGGCCTCTCTGCTCTCTCTGTGTGCCAACAGGGCGCGCTGCTTTTGCTTAGCCCGCTCGGCTAACTGTTCATATTTATGTCGCTCCTGCTCGGCAAGCTGCAACTGTTTACTGGCCTCATCGCAGTCGTGCTGATACAGGGCCAGCTCTCGTATGGAATCCGTCTTAATGCTCTGCAGTTGGACTAGGAACTGACGGAAATTGGCTGCCTCGGTGGTGCTGTGAGCGCGGCGCTGAATACCGTTGAGCTTTTCAGCATATTCCACCAACATTTGGTCGACTTTTTGGTCTCGGTCTATGGCCTGCTCTTTTCGCGACAGGGCATTGTCGTAGCGGAATCTAGCCTGACGTGCCTCTGTCTGAGCCTTGCTTGCCAGGACATCCCAGACTGGGGTATTGCTCATGACTGCACCGCCGTCAGCTGCTGCATCATGGCATGACAGTTATCGATTGAGACCGACTCGTCACTGGACTGCTGCAACAGAGATTCCATTTGTGGGCGCAGTCTGATGGCCTTATCCAGGTCCTGGTTGGCACCAGTCTCATAGGCGCCCACCTGAATTAGATCCTGATTTTGCTGATACAGGGTCCATAGGCGGCGGAACAGATTGGCGGACTTCAGCTGTTCAGGGCTGAGTAGGCTGTTCATCACTCTTGATATAGACCCCGACAGATCAATGGCCGGGTAATGGGCTGCATCTGCCAGTTCTCGGGATAACATTACCTGACCGTCCAGTGAGGCTCGGGCTATATCCACGATCGGGTCAGCGCGGTCATCACCTTCAGCCAACACGGTATAAATGGCGGTAATGGATCCTACACCTTTGCGACCCACACCTGCTCTTTCAATAAGTCTTGGCAACAGGGCAAATACCGAGGGCGGATAGCCCTTGGCAGTGGGTGGCTCACCTATGGCCAGTCCAATCTCGCGCTGGGCGTGAGCCGCCCGAGTCAGGCTGTCGCAGAGTAACAATACATTTTTACCCTGATCGCGAAAATACTCCGCAATCAGATGACTGAGGTTTGTGGCTTTCAATCTGAGAACTGGGGAAACATTGGCCGGTGCGGCCACAACAACAGATTTGGCCAGGCCCTCTTCGCCCAGTGTCTGCTGGATAAATTCTTGAACTTCACGCCCGCGCTCACCAATAAGCCCTATAACCACCACATCCGCTTTGGTGTTGCGTGTCAGCATGCCAAGCAGCACACTTTTACCCACACCGGAGCCGGCCATCAGTCCTATACGCTGGCCCTGACCCAGAGTCAGACAGCTGTTAATTGCCTTGATACCTGTATCCAGAACTTGCTTGATCGGGCCGCGCTCCATAGGGTTAATCGGCAGGCCCTCGAGGCCTAGCTGGTCTGTATAGGCTATGGGGCCCTTGTCATCCAGGGGCTGCCCAAGACCATCGACAACTCGGCCCAACATGGCATTACCCAGAGAGGCCTTGGAGTGATTTGAACGCACCCAGATTCGGGCGCCAGGCCCTATGCCACTGGGTTCAGTAAAGGGCATTAAATAAAGCAGTTCATTGTGAAACCCCACCACCTCGGCATCGATAAAGGCGCCAGTATCAATATTTTCGACCTGACAGTGCGCTCCCAGCGGAGCAATGATGCCCTTGGCTTCGAGGGTAAGGCCTACAACCCGCACCAGTTTGCCGCTTGCCGACAGTTCCGGCGCGCGCAAATGGGCTATGTGGTTGTCAACCTGAGTGGCGAAGTCAGTCATTGGACTCAGCACCCTGGTCGGTCTGTGTCTGCTGGCTTTGATCCTCGGCTGTAATATTCTCGGTGGGCTCTAAACCGCTGTCCTCTGGCGAGGAACTATCTAATTCGGTTGCCTCTTTAAAGGCCTCTGCAGAGGGCTCATCCTCAGGAATAGGATCAGTGTGCAGATCTACTTCTTCCGCTATGGGCTGCAGCTCTGGCTGTATATCCGTTTCTTCGGTAGGCTCTAGTTCCACCGCACCTTCCAGGACTTTTTCTTCTACCTGGTTGGCAAAGTTATTATCAAACTCTGGCCTGGTGCTGGTCATTGGCTGGCCGAGCAGCCCCTGGGACAGGCTGTCAAGTCGGTGCTCGATCAGGTCTTCGATGGCACTGTCATCAATGCTGAGTTTGACGCTTCCAGATGACAGCTGGGGATCGGCTCGCACCTCTAGGCTGTCCATTTCTCCATCTAGGGTAGCGGTGAATTTATCTTTATCCCCGGGATTGAGATAGAGGATAATCGGGGCCTCGCCCTGCTGTTCCACATCTTTCAATGCTTCGCTAATCAACCTCTCTATAACGGTCGATGATTGGGCGAGCTCTCCCCGCACCAACTGCTCGGCAAGATGCAGAGCGAGCTTTTTAAGGGGGTCATAAAAACCAGTCATATCCTGTTGAGCTGCGCGAATACTCTCAGTCAGTTCATCGAAACTGGTTTTGGCGGCAGCCAACTTTGCTTCACTTTCATCTGTGCCACGCTGATAGCCCTCTTCAAAGGCCTCTCGAATCGCCTGTTGGTGAGCGGCTTGGGTAACTTCCTGCTCCTGCCTCTGCTGCTCGGCAAACTGTTCCTCGGCGCTCTCCTGTTGAGAATCGCTGTCGGCAGCCGGGGAATCCTCTGACGCTGGGGACTGCTCATCCAGCAGTTCACCGCCTGTATCTTGCCCTGGGCCACTCAGAACCTGGGGCTGCCACTTGGTAAACTTAGATGGCCGACCACTTGGGTCACTGTTGTCCCAGGATGTGGCTGCAAAAGCCTTAGCCTTTTGGCGCGCTCGCAGCAGACCATTTAGCCGCCAGGATACGGATGATTTTGAATTAGACAAAACTCTCACCAGATCCTACCAGCATCATTTCACCATCGTCGGACAGCTTGCGAGCAATCTTCATAATGGCACGCTGGGCATCTTCCACTTCAGCCAGGCGCATTGGGCCCTTGGCTTCCATATCGTCTATAAGCAGTACTCTAGCTCTGGCAGACATATTGGAGAGGATCTTCTCTTTGGTTGCCTCATCCGCGCCTTTCAGTGCAGGCATAAGCAAGTCTTGTTCTACATTGCGCAGCAATGTCTGGATACTGCGGTTATCAACCTCGGCGAGATTTTCGAAGGTCAGCATCTTATTTTGAATTTCGGTTGCCAGTTCTTCATCTTTTTCTGTCAATGGATCAAAGACACCAGAGACAATCTCACCAGAAGAAAAGTTCATAATCTTGGCGGCCGTGGTAATGCCCCCTAAATTCGACGCCTTGGCGGTAGTCTTTATCAGCTTTTCAGAAAGTACGCCTTCGAGTTCAGCCATTGCTGAGGGCTGCACGGAATCCAGTTTTGCCAGGCGTTCAATAATTTCTGCATGCTTATCGTTGGGCAGAAAACTCAGTACCTGAGAGGCCACATCGCTGTCGAGAACCGAAAGAATAATAGCCGAAACCTGGGGGTGCTCATCCGTCAGAATTTCACCTATGGCTCTGGGGTCCATCCACTGTAAAATCTCAAGCTCCTTAGTCGAGCCCGCTGGCATAATTTTTGCCAATACAGTGGAGGCCTTGTCGTCGCCGAGGGCTGCCTTGAGCACATTGATCACATAGTCGTTGGCGCCCATGCCCAGATCAGTCTGATGCTTGATCACATTAATAACGTCATCAACTACCATGCCAACCAGATCTCTGGAGAGATCCGAGACCTCTACCATAGCTTTACCCAGGGCATTTACCTCGCGACGATTTAAAAATCGCATAATGTCGGCAGCCTGTTCTTCGCCGAGCAGCAGCATAAGTACAGCTGCTTTCTGGGCGCTTGCCATTGCCGCAAATTCGGCATCTAAAGGACTTGCCTTGGGCGTCTCTTCGACAAGATCATTTTTCTTTGCTTTCTTTGCCATAGTCTTAATTCCTAATCAATCTCAAGCCTAGCGGATCATTTTCTTGAAAACATTGGCCACACGCTCTGGCTCTTTAGCCACAAGCAACCGAATCAGTGCCACCTTGTCATCATAGGTTCGTGCATTGTCCATAAATTCTGGAGAGATGGTTGATTTGTTTTCCAGGGCCCTTTTCGCATCATAGAGTGACACATCTTGCTCTGTTTTGCGGCTACCCATGGGTGCACCATCTAAGGATTTTCCAGCGCTTTCGCTACCCCTCAATGCTGCCTGGGCTGCGGCAGCTTCAGCTTCCATATTGGCCACATAGGTGCCAATGGTTGGCTTTACTACGAAGTACAGCAGGGCAATAAATAACAGAACCGCAGCCAGGGTTTTGATCATGCTGATTACCTGGGGATTTTCGTACCAGTTAATCGTAATTTGTTGGGGCGGTGGTGCCGGCTCAAACTTGGTAGAAACTATGGTGACCACGTCACCGCGAGCGGCGTTAAATCCAACGACACTTTTTACCAAGTCGGTGAAGCGCTCTAACTCCTGCTCAGAATAACCCTCGGCAATACCTGTCTCTTCATTGGCTTCAGGTGTATTGAGCACAACAGCAACTGATAGCCTTTCCAGCTTGCCACCCTGACGCTTAACATGGCGAACGGCACGGTCCATCTCATAATTGCGGGTTGTCTTGCTGCTTAGAGTATCTAGGGTATTGGCTCCGCCTAAACCTTCCTGAGAAATAATCTGCCCGTCAATAACGGCGGTCGCATCCAGAGGAGCGGCATTAGAAGTGGCGCCTGGAATACCACCAGAGCCCGCACCTGAACTTTTTTCTTCCACCAGGATTTCTGAGCGAGCTCGCAGGCCATTGTTATTGCCGTCGTATTCTTCATAGGTGGACTCAATTTCAGTAAAGTCCACAAGCACATCAACTTCGGAGCGCACATTGCCGGCGCCCACAACCTGGGATAGAAAGGCGTCAATGCGGTTGCGGTACGAATCTTCCAAGCGCTGCTTGTGAGCGATCTGCTCAACATTGTGGCTTGATGAGGCCAGTTGATTGCTGTCTGTCAATAATTTTCCCCGCTGGTCCACTACGGCCACGTCGTCTGCTGACAGATAGGGAACGCTGGATGCAATCATATGCACGATCGCCTGTACCTGTGAAGCTGAGATAACTCGCCCTGGATAAGGAGTGACCACTGCGGAGGCTTTAGCAGGTGTGCGGTTGCGCACAAATACACTCTGCTTGGGAGAGGCCAGATGAACCCGCGCGGACTGGATGGTCCCTATTTGACTAATGCTGCGTGCCAGCTCGCTCTCCACTGCGGATACATAGCGCACCTGCTCCATAAATTGGCTGGTGGTCATTGAGGCATCATCATTTAGCGACGCTATGCCCCCCACTGTGCCACTCTGGGGAAGGCCTTTGGAGGCTAAAAGAATTCGAGCCTCGTGAAAACGCGAGTCAGGAACCTTAAGCTGTCCAGTCTTTGAATCTATAGAGGCACTGAAGTCTGCTGCAATAAGAGCTTCAAAGGCCGCCTGTCTGTCCGCATCTGAAAGCCCTGGATACAGGGTTCTGTAAGGCGGCTGCTGTACCCAGGAGTAAGCAATAATAAACACAGCGAGGGTCAGCAGAGCCATAATTGCCGGCATGGATTTTTTCACTGCAGGCTGTGACATAACACCCTGAACACCGGCCATAGACAGGCCCGATGAGTCAGCTCCCGCTGCAGGAGCGGAACTTGCCTGTCCTGTGGGGGCTGCTCTATTGGGAGCCTGAGCTCCACCAGCCCTAGCTGGTGCTATATTCATATCCGCTGGATTTGCGACTGTAGTTGCCATAACTATTTTCTCTTTTCAGTGCTTACACTGGCATGTTCATGATTTCTTCGTAGGCTTTAAGCACTTTGTTTCTTATCTGCAAAGTGGCTTCAAAGGCCAGCGACGATTTTTGAATTTGCATCACCACATCCGTCAGGGGAATGTCTTCGCCACGCTCATAAGCGGTGCGCATAGTTTTCGAGGTTTGCTGTGTGGCATTGACTTCTTGCAACGCGCCTTTAATCGAATCAGCAAAGCCTGAAACTCCTGTTGGCTCTGTGGTTAGGCCAGAATTTGGAGAGATATTAACTCCCTCCGAGGCCTGAGCCTGGTACTGTCGAATTTGGCTGAGAACCGACTCGACATTTGCTGCATTAGTTGGATTAATCATCTTCTAACCCTCCTAGCGCGCATAGGCTCTGGTGACAGGCATACCCTGTTCACGCAGACGCTGTAGTTTGTGACGCAGTGTTCTTGGACTGATGCCGAGCTTCTCCGCAGCCTGGTCACGGCTGCGCGATGCCTGTAGGGCCTCGGAGATAGTCTTGTATTCGCTGCTTTTAATTGCATCGCTCAGCTGGTCAATGGGTTTGCTAACCGAGGTTTCTCGGGGTGCGTTATCCGAGTAAAAAGGTTGCGCAGCTCGCAGATTTGCATCGGCCAGAGATCGAGCATAACTCAGATCAGAACTTTCAATGGTGGGAATATCATCATAGATCAGATGCTCTGTATCAATGACACCCTGCTGTGCCAGAACCATTGCGCGAATCATCACATTTTGTAATTCACGCACGTTGCCGGGCCAGGGATAGGCCAGCAGGCTTTGCTCCGCCTCCGGGGTAAATGTCATAGCCAGATTTTGACCGGCCTGCTGAGAGATAAACTGCTCCACCAGAGGAATAATATCCCCGGTGCGTTCGCGCAGCGGGGGAATACTGAGCTTAAAGGCACTGAGTCGGAAATATAAATCTTCGCGGAAGGTACGCTCAACTATGGCATCTTTTAAATTGCGGTTGGTGGCGGCAATTACTCTTATATCCAAATCTATAAGCTTCTGGCCCCCCAGGCGCATAAACTTGCGCTCTTGAAGAATTCGCAGGAACTTTGCCTGCAGGTGGAAAGACATTTCGCCAATCTCATCCAGAAAGATAGTGCCACCCTGGGCCTGTTCAAAAAGCCCTGGCTGCACCTTAGTCGCGCCAGTAAACGAGCCTTTATCATGGCCAAAAAGCATATCTTCCACCAGATTTTCTGGCATGGCTGCACAGTTAAAAGCAATAAAGGGGCCCCCATGACGAGGGGAGGCGTCATGTAATATGCGGGCCAAAACTTCTTTTCCAGAGCCTGTGGGGCCTGCCAGCAGAACTGTAACGTCCACGCTGGCGACGCGTTCGGCCAGAGCGAGCAGATTGCGACTCACAGGGTCGGCAAATACATAGGCAGACTTGCTGCTATTGGATTTAATCTCACTGGCGTCAAAAATCTGACGCCAGTCCTCCGGCGCAAGCTTATTATCGGGAACAGCGGTTAATGCGCCCTGCCTCATGGTCTTGATCACCAGATCAAAATTATCGGAAGGCACTCGAGCGATCACCGGCACAGATAGGTTGTAGGCAGCTAATTTAGCCAGCAACTCTTTGAGCGCTGAACTTTTGCCCACCACATTAACGACTACAACATCGGCAGTCATAAAGTCATGTTCTGAAACCTGAGTTAAACAGGCAGGCACTATGGCAATGGACTGCTTTTTGAAGGCGTTTAGATCTCGCGGGTTTACTGTCCCTGCGGAGTCGATCCAGAGTACCGAAGTCATGTTGTTCATTGATTTGTTGATCCTTTTCGTCGTTGCCACTTTGGCTTCTTTAGTCTTGAGATAGCAAGTTGCGTGCCAAATATAAATGTTGAGCAAAAACAATAGGTTAGACCAAGAGCGGCAAAGAACTGTCAATTTATTGCCAGTGGCAAGGCGTCGGCCAGCTGACAAATTACCGCCACATAGGCGGCACTTATTGGCCGCAAATAGGGCCTAACCGGCATAAAAGGGCAATATTTGAGGGAATTACAGAAGGAAAACTATAGCCCGCGGGCTGGGAAATAGCGGAGCTAGGCTTCGCTGAGGCCGTACTTATTAATCTTTTCAATCAGGGTAGTGCGTTGCAGATTGAGTAGTCTGGCGGTTTTGGATACATTGCCCTTGGCTTTGCCCAGAGCCTGCTTAATCAATGTTCGCTCGATCTCCAGCAAATGCTGCTTCAGCTGCATGCCCTCTTCGGGGAATGATGCGCCACCCTGAGCCAGCATAATAATTCTCTGTACCTCATCCACTGGTTCTGCAGGCGCAAAAATATCCATTTGGTCATGGCTAGTGGCACTGTCTGTGGGGCCTGCCTGGTGTTCAGCTGTAACTCCTTGCAGCGCCTCTGGAGGAACTGACTCAGGATGCCCTGCATCGGCATCAACCAGTAGCGCAGACAGTGCATCCGTACTCTGCTGGTCGACCAGTGTACGGATACCAGAGGGTATCATGCTCGACGGAACGTGGCGCAGATCGACTTCCTGGCCAGGATACAGTGCTGTGTAGCGCGCCATCAAATTGGAGAGCTCACGCACATTGCCGGGCCAATCGTACTCAACCATTAGCTTCAGGGACCATGCCGTCATTCTAATCTGCGCATTATTTTTAGCACCATGAAGTCTGGCAAAATGCTCAATCAGCAGGGGAATATCCACTTTGCGCTGGGCCAGAGCCTGAATTTCCATGGGCATAACATTGAGTCGATAAAACAGGTCTTCACGAAACTCTCCCTGCTTAATAAGCTGCTCGATATTTTTATGGGTTGCCGCAATCACGCGCACATCAATAGATTTTGATTCAGTGGAGCCTACAGGGTCTATGGTTCTCTCTTGCAGTACTCGCAACAGCTTAACCTGCAGGTCCATGGTCATATCGCCAATTTCATCGAGAAACAGGGTGCCGCCATTGGCCAGCTCAAAACGGCCTTTGCGATCAGTGATGGCTCCGGTGAAGGCCCCTTTGCGATGACCAAACAACTCGCTCTCTAAAAGGTCTCGGGGAATAGCACCACAGTTGATGGGAATAAACGGCGCCTGAGCTCGCTCTGAACACTGATGCAATGCATTGGCCACCAGCTCTTTGCCCGTGCCGCTGTCGCCGAGAATCATAACCGTTGCATCACTGGGGCCCACTATTTCGATAAGAGCGCGTAATTCAGTAATTTCTCGGCTGCTACCAATAATAGATTGAAGTTCTAGCAAAAATCGGTCTCGCCTTGCCCCGGGCGAAGACGGAGCTCTAATATGTGTTTATGAATCGCACTATATAGGTATGAGTTTCTTCTAACAAGGGCGGGTAAAACACTCCGTTATTCATTTTAAAATAAGGAATGATGAGACGGCACTGCCGCGGCTTAGAAAAATACTGACATCTGTAGATGGGTTGCGTACATTGCACAGTAAGTAAACGGGACCAACATCATGTTTAAACTTCGGGAAGCGCTGGTTGAGGCTTGTATCACCTTAATTATCGGCGGATTGATTGGCGCCACAGTTGGGGTGGTAGCTAATCTATTCGTGATAGGCGTGGAATCTCTGGGCGCCCATAGAGAAGCCTCCAGTTTGTTTAGCGTTAATCTCGGCGGGCAGATGGTATCTTTTTCCAGCCTGCTGTTTCTCTGGGCCGCAGCGGCCGCCGTGCTATTTATCAAAACCAGCTTAAATATTAACCAATGGGCCGGACCGGCGGACAGCATATTTGCGGCTCAGCAGCAGTATCAGCCGCTGAATATTAAACAGGGCTTCGCCTCTACCCTAGGCGCTTTTGCCTCGGCTGGCGGCGGTGCCTCGGTGGGACAGTACGGGCCTATTGTTCATTTTGGTGCCACTGTTGGGGTCTGGGCAAAGCGCTTTGTCTCTAGCCGCCTAAGTGATGATATCTATCTCGGCTGTGGTGTTGCCGCTGCTATTTCCGCAGGCTTTAACGCTCCCATCGCGGGGATTATTTTTGCTCACGAGGCTGTGCTCAGACACTTCTCAATGCGGGCCATTGCCCCTATCACTATAGCCTCCATCAGCGCGAGCACATTGGGCAACTACTGGTTTCCCAATACGGCTTCACTGAACATTGCAGCTGTGGTGCCCAGCCTTAGCGAAGTAGTGCCCACACTGGTTGTTTTAGCACCTATGTTTTCCCTGGTGGCTATAGTATTTATGCTGACGCTGCGCCGGGCCTCCTCAGTGGCCAGTCTACTAAAGCTCTCACCAACCAAACTGCTCTTTCTGGGTGCCACTATTTGCGGCCTGGTTGGCCTGTGGATACCGCAAATTTTGGGCTTGGGTATCTCAAGTATCAACCATATGATTGCCGGTGAGTTTAGCCTCTGGCTGTTGGCCACTGTGCTGATCGCTAAAATTTTGATGACTGCAGTCTGTCTCGGCTGCGGGCTGCCTGGAGGAGTGTTCTCCCCTGCTCTGTTTATAGGTGTGGCCACCGGAGCTCTCGCGGGCCAGGTGCTAAGCCTGCTGGGATTTGCTGATATCGCCGGCATTATCAGTGTTGCCGCCATGGCGGCGGTAAGCTCTGCCGTGATTGGCGCACCTTTGTCTGCGGTATTTATAGTGCTGGAATTGACCCAGTCCTACCAGTATGCAGTGGCGGCAATGATGGCGGTGGTGGTTTGCAGCCTGCTGACCAACAGGCTGTTTGGTCATTCCTTCTTTGATCGCCAGCTGCTGGACCGCGGCATTGATTTGTCCCAGGGGCGCGAAGCTATTGCCCTAAGTCATGTGCTGATTGCTAGCTATGCTAGCCAGAACTATATTTCTGCCTCTGTTAGCAGCCGTGGCGATGAGTTGCTGCAAGCTATGCGCGCCGGAGGCGATACCGAGTCCTATGTACTGGATAAGGAGGGCGTTCTGCTTGGCAAGCTATGTATTTATTCTGTGCTTGAGGCCGGCGCGGAAAGCGTCGCCGGTTTTATGGATACTGCTCCCCTCAGGCTTTATACTCATGAGTCTCTAGAGCAGGCCATGACGACCGCCTCTGAGTTTGTAGGTGAGAGCCTGCCAATTGTAGACCTAGCCAGCGGGCGGCTTGTGGGTACGGTGACAGAGGGGTCACTTTTTCAGGCGGTCATCGCGGTACAAAAACAGGCGCGAAGCCAAGAGCGCTATTAATAAAATAATAACAAAGGAATTTGTCTGTGAAACCACTCCTTAAAACCATTGTTTGCTGCTGTTCTCTTATCTCTATTTTGGCCCCAGGACTATCCTTCGCCGACGCCTATGAAGCCGGCATTATGGCGATCAAACGCGGACATTATGAAACAGCTATGCGGGCATTTTTGCCGCTGGCGGAAGCTGGTCGCGCAGAGGCACAGAATAATGTGGGTCATTTTTATGAGCAGGGTCTGGGGGTAAAACAGGACTATGACCAGGCCATAAGCTGGTATCTCAAGGCCAGCGAACAGGGTCTGGCAGCAGCGCAACATAATGTGGGGATGCTCTACTACAATGGGATCGGAGCAGAACAGGACTATAGCCAGGCACTTAGCCTGTTTGAGAAAGCTGCCCAGCAGGATGTGATTGAGGCCCAGTATATGTTGGGTCTTATGTATCACCAGGGTCACGGGGGAGAGGCGGATTACGATAGGGCCCGGGACTGGTTTTTAAAATCCGCCAAGAGAGCCTACGCCAACGCACAGTTTATGTATGCCTATATGCTGCAGTCTGCTCAGGGTGGAGACGAAGAACCCGAACCACAAAAAGCTATGGTCTGGGCAGCCCTTTCAGAACACAATGGTAAAACTGACGCCATCAGTATCACCTCAGTTGCGGCCATGCAGATGGAAGAGCGGGAAATCAGTGCTGTACAGGGTATTGTGGATCAATGCCTAGCAACTAATTACGCTCAGTGCCCGGAGTAAACTACCTGGCAAACAGACAATCTGCCACCAACGCCCACAGATAATCGATTGATTGGCAAATAACGGCCTTTAATACTAAAGAATTCCCCTGTTGTACCGATCTTATAGTTAACATGATTTAACACATAGGATTTGTCAGCAATGAGCTTTAGCAAACGTGGCGTAAATGCCTACCGCAATGTGGATGTATCAACCTCTGTTCCCTACGCCGATAGTGTGCAGCTAATTCAGCTATTGTTTAATGGTTTGATGACAGCTCTGGCCGATGCTGAGGGTCATTTTGAGCGCAGTGATATTGCTGGTAAAAATGCAGCCATCAGTCGGGCAACTAAAATTATTGTGGGTTTGCAGGGTTCTCTGGATTTTGAGAAAGGTCAGGAGCTGGCGAGAAATCTGGCCGATCTCTACGATTACTGCACGCGCCGGCTGCTGAAAGCGAACCTTCGCAATGATGTTGAAGGTGTGCGCGAAGTGAAAGGTTTGCTGGGCGAAATTAACGGCGCCTGGGAAATCCTGCCCATGCTGTTAAACGATGCTCCTGTTGCTCAGGCTTCTTGAAGGCCAGAGTTATTAGCATCATCGAGGAACTCTAAAAAGCACCGCTAGCGCGGTGTTTTTTTGTATCTGGGCTTTCTATTTGTCTCTCTAGGTTATTCTTCTCTCTAGGTTGTTCTTCTCTCTAGGTCATTCCACTCTCAAGGCTATTACCTCTCTGGACGTCCTGGGCAATAAACCCTCTGCCAAAGAGCGTCTGGGCTCTGCCCCTAAACCCAAGCGGGGAATACTGTTACCTTAGCCTGGGGAGATTTAGCTGCCGTCAATAACGATCTCAATACGGCGATTTTTGGCCCG
>JGI20154J14316_10000465_pt1 | contig 36579 bp, 38 predicted proteins | sample COG_04_FD_14316 | JGI IMG/M metagenome (IMG submission 14316)
ACGTGACTTTGAATCATATGCTGTTAATTATTCTGGCAAAGCTTTTCAAGCTGCTCTTGCTAAAGACCGTCAGATGAAGGGATATGATTCAACAAGAATGTCATTGTTGATACCATTTAATAAATCAAAACTAGGTTTTATATTTCAGCAATCTCAAGAACTTTCCTCGGGAATAGATAAAAATGGGCAGATCATTAGTTTCGCCAAAGAGGTATCAGACCAAGGCATGATAAAACTTCAATATGCATCCTCAAGCATGAAAATTGATTCTGGCAAACATTCAACCATTGGATATGACCATCTAATCGACGATAGTTTTACATTGTTTACTTTTTACTCTTTGATTGATTCTTCAGATAAATCAAAAAATAAGAATATTTTCTCAATAGGTCTTGAGTATAAATTTTAAAAAGTTTATTGCCCTCAAAAACTTGTCGCTTTTCTGCCACTAAATAGTTACAGGATATTCCTCACTTATTTGCAAGAAATATTCTAAATTCTTTCATAGCATCCACCTAAGCGTCATAGACAGTCCGTACAGTGAACGGAAATTTTATGGAGTTTTTTATGAAGAAGTTATTTTTATCTATGTCCCTATTTTTTATTTGTGTATTTGTGCATGCTCAGGATTCAGAAAATGTAGAGGAGGTTGTTGTTATTGGAACTAAGGCTAGTCTAAAAAGTGCAATTGATAAACAGAGGTCTTCACAAAAGATTATCTCAGTAATTGACTCTGATGCGTTAGGTGATTTTCCAGATACAACTGCTGCTGAGGCTGTTAGAAGGGTGTCTGGTATCTCTGTTGAAAATGATCAAGGAGAGGGAAGGTATGTCTCTATTAGAGGGCTTAGCTCTGACTTAAATACGGTTGCTATTAATGGAGCAACGGTAACTGCTCCTGAGGGAAACCGAAGTGTGATGCTTGATGGTGTGCCTACTGAGCTATTAGATAATATTGTTATTTCCAAGAGTCTTACGCCGGATCAAGACTCAGATTCAATAGGCGGAAGAATTGAATTCAATACAAAGAATCCAAGCAGCCTGAAAAAAACTTTGTTTAAATTAAAGTTTGATAATTCATACAATGAAAACTCAGGAAATGTAGANAGTCCAAANATGGCTTTAACTTATGGCGGAAAGATTTCTGATGTATCTGCTCATGTTATAGGCCTTACATTTGCCAGCAAAGACATTGTTACCTATAACAATGAAACAGGTTATGGCTGGGATACCAATTCATCTGGTTTGAAGGAAATGAATGATGACTGGGAGATGAGATATTACGATCTTACAAGGGAAAGATATGGCCTCACGTATGATATCGATTTTATTGTTAACGATGAAACAACTCTTTATGTAAAAGCTTTTTGGAATGAATACATCGAAGATGAGCTGCGTTTTAAAGATGAGTATGGAAAAATCTCGCAAACAGGCTCAACCACAGAGAAATTCATGGAGACATCTAGAATTCGTCACGATGCAGAGAGTAGAGTTAGAGAAGAAATAAGGACAATTCAAACTATTAACTTTGGTGGAGATACCATCATTGGAGATTGGAATACATCATTTCAAATGAGCCATTCTTTCGCAGAGCAAGACGATTCAAATAATGCAGATGTTACCTTCCGTTGTTATTTAAGAGCAGGAAAAGACGAGGGCTGTACCAATCTCAAAGGAATTGATTCAAATACCGCGTTAGGTCAATTTAATTACTCTAATCCGCAAAAACCTTTTTTGACTGTCTATGAAGATTACAGTGAGTTATATCAGCCTGGAAATCTAAATTTTAAGGAACTCGAGCTTGAGAGCTCTACGATTGAAGATGAAGAGGTTGCATTCAAGATAGATTTTGAAAAAGCTTCAATGTTTGGTGACCTTCCATCCACGATGAAATTTGGAATGAAGTACAGAACTCGAGATGTTAAAAATGATAAGAATCTATATTTTTACGAGTGGGATGGTAAAACCTTAGCTGATTTTGATCCTGTGTCCATCCCATGGCCATTTGCCAATCAAACACTTGGTTCTTTCGCTTCAGCTGCAGCCACAGACCAAATGAAATCTCAACTTTCTTCTATGACATTAGCTTCGGAGGAAACTTTGGTTTCAGATTTTACTGCAACTGAAGACGTATTAGCGGTTTATGCAATGACCAGTATTGAAGCTGAAAATGCTTTGATCATAGCAGGCATCAGAGTGGAGAAAACAAAGTTTGAATCTTCGGCCTATGATTCTGGAGCAACCAAAACATACGGATCCAATGACTATACTTTTGTATCACCCAATCTAACGATCAAGTATTTTCTCTCAGAAAATCAGTTGCTTAGAGGGGCGATCTGGAGAGCTCTTTCAAGACCTAAATTTGCAAATGCAGCGCCTGTTGCTGAGGTTGAAATTGATGGCGAGGATATCAAAGGCTCCTATGGAAATCCTGATCTTAAGCCATACGAAGCAAATAACTTAGATCTTTCTTATGAGTATTATGGGGATGATCTCTCTTCTTTTTTAGCCTGGGAGTATTTTTTAAACAGATTGATAATGCTATTTATCCAACATATCAAAAAACTGCGACAATTAACGGTGTTAATTTTAATGACGGCGTAAAGACATACATTAATGCTGACCAATCAGACATAAAAGGACTTGAGCTTACATATCAACAAGAGTTCAATTTTTTACCAAGCCCCTTTGATGGTTTGTATTTGGCAGCAAATATGACTTTCACAGATGGAGAGAGCACTTTTGCATTTGATGATGATCAGAGGTTTACCACACCTTTTAGAAAACTTTCTGATCAACAAAAGAATATTTCAATTGGATATGATCAAGGAAGAGTTGATGCTAGGTTAAGCCTTTCATCTAGAGGTGATTATTTAGACTGGCTTGCTGATGAAGAGGGGGACATAGATACAATTTCTTTGGACAACTCTAGGTTTGTTGATCATCATTCACAGCTAGACTTTACTCTCAAGTATGAAATCAATGATAATTTAAGTGTTAAAGTAGAGGGAATTAATTTAACCGATGAGCCAGAATATTATTTCTGGGGATACAAAGATCGACTTTCTCAATATGATGAATATGGAACAACATACTCGCTTGGTTTTAGATACAACTACTAAGCTTACAAAACCTAAAATTAGCGCCAGCTTTCTGCTGGCGTTAGTCTTAATAACGTTTGTGGCATGCTCGCAAGATACTGGTATTTATGCTCTGGATGAAACTGCCCCAGTTAAAACTGCCAAAGATGCTGCCGATGATCCAGCTATCATTATTAATTATAAAAATCCAAGCGCATCACTTTTCTTTGGTACCGATAAGACTGCAGGAGTTTATTTGTATGATTTGAAGGGAGTGCAGCAGAGTTTCTCTCCGCTGGGCGCCATTAACAATATAGATGTCAGGCAGCAAAATTTAGAGATCTTTCTTGCTGTAACCAACCGAAGTAATCAATCTGTAGGTTTTTGGGTGATAGATCAGAAAACCTTTTTTGCTAATAACCATGGATCACAAGATGTCTTTTCGATAGCAAAGAGGTCATTCAATATTTTTTCAAGCATCGATATTTATGGTATCTGCATAGGGATGATTGGCGGCACACCTGTTGCTTTTGTTACAGAAGATAGAGGTCCTAAAGTTGAGCTGTGGACGCTTGAAAATCAACAGCTCGTTGGCACATTTGATAACGGTGGGGAGTCAGAGGGTTGCGTGTTTGATGACGAGAATCAAACTTTGTTTATCTCAGAAGAGGAGACTAATGGGGTATTAAAGGCTTACAACTTAAACCAAGATTACCCTTTTGCAAACCCAGTCATTGTAGACTCTCGAGAAGGCAATATTGGCGGTGACCCAGAGGGGGTGGCAATCTACAAAACTTCTGATACAGAAGGGTATGTAATTTTATCTTCACAAGGCGATGACAAATACAATGTCTATAACAGGCAGAAGCCTTATCGATTCATTTCTAGCTTTACTGTTGATGATAGTCCCCGAGGTGTTGATGGAACATCACACACAGATGGCATCTCAGTTTCTAGCTATAATTTTGGTGGGAAATATACCAAAGGAATAATGATTGCCCAGGACGATGAAAACCTTGCTGGCGAAGAACTAAAAAATCAGAACTTTAAAATTATCCCTTTCAAACAAGTGCTAAAAGCACTCAAATCAGATTAAGTCTACAGAGTTTCTATGAGCTCTTTGGAGTAGCCGGCATAGACTTCTATAAACTCTGGATGAGTTAAGATCCAAAATTGATTTTGTTCAATTTTGTTAAATACTATGATTGCTAAGTCTTCAGTGGTCATTCCTTCTTTCACCCCATCGGCTAGCCACTGTGCATTGTTTTTAGAGCTTTCGTGCTGATCAATGGAGGATTCATCTAGGTCTAGTCCCAGATGGTCTCTTTCTATGATATTGGTTTTAACCAGGCCTGGACACATCACAGACACTCCAACTTTATCATTCTGAGCTAAGTCCTCATGAAGTGTTCTGGTTAGGCCTACAACTGCATGTTTGGTGGTGGTGTAAGGAGCTAAGGCCGGGCCAACGATGATCCCTGCCATAGAAGATGTATTAATAATGTGACAACGTTCATTGCTATTGATCATCTCATCTACAAAGAGATTTAACCCATAGATAACACTCATTAAATTTACATCAATGACTCTCTTCCAATTCTTTTGATCTGCTTTCCAAGCTCGGCCCTCTAAAAATATTCCGGCGTTATTAAAAAGAAAATGAACCATGCCAAAGTGAGCATCAATCTTTTCTTTGCATTGAGTGAATTCTTCAAGATTCGATACATCACACCTCAAGACAAGAGAAGGGGAGTCAGCAATGAGAGCTTGAGTTTCAGCTAAACCTTCTTCGTTGAGATCCATCAAGACAACATTCATTCCTAGGCCAGCAGCATGGATAGCCAAACCACGACCAATGCCACTTGCAGCACCTGTAATAAGCGCAGTTTTTTTATTAAACATATCAGCTTGCAAGATAGCCACCATCAACCGGGTGATAAGATCCCGTGATATATGACGCTTCTGAGGAGCCTAGAAAATAAATAAGATTGGCTACCTCATCTGCAGAAGCAACTCTTTTAAGGGGAATCCTGCCCAACATAAAGCCCATAATGTTTTCATCTTTCATCAGCGCAGTATTCATTGGCGTATCTATGACTCCGGGCCCAACAGCATTGGCTCTAATATTCATGTGAGCATAGTCTTGAGCAATTGATTTTGTTAGACCCACAACTGCATGTTTAGAGGCGGCATAGGATGCTTGAGCGGCACTGGCTCTGACGCCCATGATAGAGGCTACATTAATAATGGCGCCTTCAGATGCATTATTTTTAACTGCAAGATTAAGAAATTCACGGCAGGCATAAAAAGTTCCATGCAAATTAATATCAATGGCTCTATGCCACTCTTCCACGGGGTATTGATGCAGAGCATTTAAACCTGGGCTAATACCTGCACAATTAACCAAGACTTGGGCACTTTTATTTTCATTGCCCAAGGTCTCAAATATTGTAGCCACTTGCTCATGCTTGGTGATATCGCAATAAGCGAAATTGGAAGTATAACCTTCTGATTTAAGGTTTTTTAATACAGATTCACCGGCTTCTTTATTGGCATCAATAATGAGGACTTCATAACCTTCTTTGGCAAAGCGATTGATGCAGCTAAGGCCAATTCCAGATGCGCCCCCGGTAACGACTGCGAGGGGTTGGTTGGCGTTTGTTGAATTCATAATGCGTAAGGGTTATTTGAGTTAATTTATATCTTATCCACTATAACCAAACTCCATTTTTCAAACAACATTGACAAAATAAAACCCCTTGATACTCGCTGATTCTTTGTTTTGTTTATATGATAGTAAAAATAATTTACGTTATGCATAAAGACACATACATACAAGCGCTGATAAAAGAGCAGGCATTTTTTGAGATTCATCAAGAAGAGGTGCTCGGGTCCTCAATGGAAGTGTTTAAAAATCGACCCAGATCATTGGTCGACTTTCTTGAGCTCTCAGAAAACCATGGCGAACAACCATACCTAATCTATCAAGGGCAAACCATTAGCTTTGCCAAGCATTTAGATTTGGTTAAAAAAGTGGCACATATCCTTCAGTATGATTATGGAGTGGAGCCTGGGGACAGGGTGGCAATTTATGCGGCCAATTGCCCGCACTGGATTATTTTCTTTTGGGCCACCATTAGTATTGGGGGTATTGCCTGTGGATTAAATGGATGGTGGAAAGGAACCGAGGCACTCAAGGCTATTGAAGATGCTAACCCCAAATTAATTGCTGCTGATCAAAAACGCTTTGATCGCATTAACCAGCAAGTGAATCATCCTGCCTTAATTTTTGAAAACTTAGACCTAACTCAAGATAGCCCCGCTATTGAGTCCTTTATTCGTTTGCCTGAAGATGAGTGTGCCTGCTTGCTATACACTTCTGGAACAACTGGCGCCCCAAAGGGTGTCATGACGTCTCATCGCTCCATGATTGCAAACTCTACCCTCCAAATGTTGCAAGGCGCTGCTGTTTCTCAGGACTCTGGTAGCAAAGGCATTGACTGGGCACGGCACAAGCCAACCAGTCTTTTGACCTCGCCTTTGTTCCATGTTTCAGGTCTTTCGGCGGGCGCTGTGACGAGTCTATTTGCTGGCTCAACGACTTTGGTTTATGACGGCAGGTTTTCTGCACAGAAAATTTTAGATCTCATTTCAAAATTTAATGCGACTTCTTGGGGCGGCGCTGTGCCGACTGCATTAAAAAGAGTCTTAGATGCCGCTGAAGCATCAAACATTACATTGGATTCAATTTTAGTGGTTGGTGGCGGTGGCGCTCCAATGCCTCCGGCTCTTATCGAAAGAACTAAGATTACTTTTCCTAATTCTAAATACAGCTTTGGTTATGGTTACGGTTTAACAGAGTCTGGTGCTATTACCATTATTAATTGGGGTGACTCTCTTCAAAAAAATCCGTCTTCTCCAGGCCAGGCCATGCCAACCATACACATTGAAATTAGAGACGAAGAGGGTCAGGTGATTAAAGAGGATCACCAAGAAGGTGAGATTTTTGTACGGAGCCCCTCAGTCATGCTTGGCTATTTTAATAACCTCGAGGCCACCAATGAGTCTCTGTTAGAAGATCGATGGTTAAAAACTGGTGATTTTGGATACCAGGAAGGGCACCTATTTTTTATTTCCTCTCGACGCACCGATCTTATTTTAAGAGGAGCAGAGAATGTTTATCCCCAAGAGATTGAAATTATTCTTGATTTACATCCCATGGTTGAAGAGTCAGCCGTTATAGGTTTGCCGCACGATGATTTAGGTCAAGAAGTAGCTGCGGTTGTGAGAGGCACCAATCCCTCTTTGAGTGAGCAGGATTTATCCAACTGGGTTGCAACACAACTGGCAGACTTCAAGGTGCCTTCTAAATGGATTTTTTCTGATCACCCTTTGCCAAGAAATGCTTCCGGTAAATTAATGAAACATGTTTTAATAGACGCATCAAAAAATACGATGGTGGATGAAAATGAGTGAGACTAAAACTAATTTATTAGAAGCTCCGTTTGAGCTGTCGTATAAATACAAGCGCTCGAGCGGACCAGTGATGTCCAAATTTTTTGAAGCCTTGGGTGACAAGAAAATTCTAGGCACTAAAAGCAAAGCGCAAAAAGTCTTTGCTCCTGCTGCTGAATTCGACCCTCAAACACGAGAGACCTTGACTGATTTAACTGAAGTTGGCCCGGGCGGAGTGATTGAATCTTGGAGTTGGGTGCATCAACCCTCTGACCATCACTTACTTCAAATTCCTTTTGCTTTTGCGCTGATTAAGCTGGATGGTGCTGATACTGCAATGCTGCATATGATCTCAGGCTGCCAAGAATCTGATCTTTCAATAGGCGCTAGAGTAACCGCCACTTGGTCTGATACTCCTACAGAATCCATTACTGATATTAAACACTTCACTTTAGAGTTATGAGCAGCGATCAAACACCCAAAGATTATAGGGAATCTCTTATTCACCTTGAGTATCAATATACGGCTGGTTCAGCGACCACCACTTTTCTTAATCAAGTTAAAGAGGGTCGATTAGTGGGACAAGCCTGCCCCAAATGCAAGGCAGTCTATGTGCCGCCTCGGGGTAGTTGCCCAAGAGACGGGATTGCCACCACCATTGAAGTTCCTTTAACAGATAAAGGCTGTATTGAATCATTCACAGTGGTTCATATCCCTATTCCTGGCAACCCAATCGTGCCTCCCTATGTATGTGCAATGGTTCGATTAGATAAAGCAAATATTTCATTTTTACATTTAATTCAAGGTGTTGAGATTGAAGATATCAGGATTGGCATGAGAGTTCAGGCAGTCTGGAAGCCAAAAGAAGAGTGGACCCACTCCTTAGAGAATATTAAATGGTTTGCCCCCATCGACGAGCCTGATATTGATGTGTCAACATTGAGGTTTAAGGAAGCATGAAAAAAGTAGCAATTGTTGGTTACGCGCAACACAAAATTTTGCCCAATGCAGGAGCATTGAACGAGGTAGAGTTACTGATGCCAGTGGTGCATAAGGTATTTGCAGATCTTGGAATTTCACAAGATGATATTGGGTTTACTTGCTCTGGAAGTTGCGACTATCTTCAGGGTGCTGCTTTTGCATTTGTTGAAGGCTTATCTGCCATTCAAACTCACCCTCCAATTAAAGAGTCTCATGTGGAGATGGATGCAGCTTGGGCACTCTATGAGTCTATCTTAAAAGTTAAAATGGGCGATGCCGAGACGGCCTTGGTATATGGTTTTGGGAAATCTTCTCCAGGAAACCTTGATTCAATTATCTCTTTGCAGATGGACCCTTATTACATCTCACCTCTTTGGCCAGATAGGGTGAGCTTAGCTGCCTTACAAGCTCGGGTCTTGTTGGAACAAAAGATTATTACTGCCGAGGAGATGATGGCAGCTGTGGTTGAGTCCAGGAAGCATGCAGCCTCTAACCCTAACGCTTTGATCACTGATCTTTTAAGCGAGGACCTTTATAATTCAAATAACTATAAGTCTTCTCCTTTACGAGCTTTAGACTGCCCCCCAATATCTGACGGTGCCTCCGCCATGATTATTGCTTCAGAAGACAAAGCCTTTGAGTACACCGATCATCCTATCTGGATTGAGGGCATTGATCATCGCATTGAATCTTCTAATCTTGGCTCAAGAGATCTTGCAACTTCTCCGACCATTGAGTCATCGGCCAAACTCCTCCAGCTTGAAAATATTAATTTTGATGTCGCTGAACTTCATACTCAATTTAGCCACGAACTTCCTTTCTTGCAAAAGCTTTTAAATCTAGGCGATGTTCCCATCAATCTTTCGGGCGGACCCTTGGTTGGTAATGTCATGATGTGTGCAGGCTTGGATGCAATAGGTAAGACATATGAATCACTGGTAAAAAATCAGCTTAAGCATGGGTTAGCTCACGCAACCTCTGGTCCTTGCCTACAACACAACATGTTGGTGCACTTGGAGAGACAATCATGATTCAGGCAGGCGTTATTGGGGTAGGCCAAACCAACTATGACTCCAAAAGAAGAGATGTTTCTATGGCGGGCCTGGTTCGAGAGGCCATTGATCATGCCATGCTTGCAGCAGATGTAGATTGGGATGCCATTGATGCTGTTGTTCTAGGCAAAGCACCAGATATGTTTGAGGGAGTTGTGATGCCTGAGCTGTATCTTGCAGATGCTATCGGGGCAGTAGGCAAGCCTGTGCTAAGAGTTCATACAGCGGGTAGTGTTGGAGGCAGCACAGCGGTGATTGCTGCTTCTCATGTTTGTGCAGGAGAATTCAAAACAGTTTTAACTGTGACATTTGAAAAACAATCAGAGTCAAATGCCACATGGGCCTTATCTCCTCGCTACCCTTATTCACCCCACATCAACGCAGGTGCTGGCGGTTATTTTGCTCCGTTTATTAGAGAGTATATTCGTCGCTATGAAGCCCCAGAACACATTGGTTGGAAAGTGGCAGCCAAGGATAGGCAGAATGCTCTAAAAAATCCTCTTGCTCATCTTCAAATTCCTGGCATCGATGAAAAAATGGTGAGTGAAACTCCAATGTTATGGGAGCCTTTGCGGTATTTAGAAAGTTGCCCATCCTCAGATGGAGCCTGCGCTATGGTCATCACCTCGGAGGAAATGGTTGGTTCAAGAAAAGTGGCTTGGATTAATGGCATGGCCTTGAGATCAGAGGGAACACTTTCCGCTGGTCGCGATGAAGTTAATCCACAGGCAGGCATCGATTGCGCTAAGGATATTTACCAACAGGCTGGGATTCAAAATCCGCGCAAAGAAATCGATTGCGCAGAGATTTATGTTCCGTTTTCTTGGTACGAACCCATGTGGTTAGAAAACCTTGGTTTTTGTGAACTAGGAGAAGGGTGGAAGTTAACCGATGAAGGCGTAACAAGACTTGATGGCAGCTTGCCGGTCAACATGTCTGGGGGAGTTCTGTCCTCTAATCCAATCGGAGCTTCTGGCATGATTAGATTTGGAGAGGCCGCACTCCAGGTGATGGGCCTGGCTGAAGATCATCAGGTGGAGGATGCCAATATTGCCATGGGTCACGCTTATGGAGGTGCTGCTCAATTTTTTGCAATGTGGATTGTTTCCTCCTCAAAAAACTAACTGGAGAATAGGATGAATACAGACCATGCAATAGTTGAAGAAAAAGGCCACATTATGGTGATCACTCTGAACAGACCAGAGAAAAGAAATGCTCTCAGTCCTGGAATGCTGGTAACTATTTATGAAGCTTGGAGAAAACTAGACTCTGATCCCAACCTGAGGTGTGCAGTTTTAACTGGCGCTGGCGGAACTTTTTGTTCCGGTGCAGATCTGAGTGCGATGAAGGATGGCAATGAAGATTCCGAGATGATGGAGAAACTCAAGATAATTCCAGATCTTCACTGGCAATCTTTGCTACGGCACAATCGTCCCAACAAACCGATTATTGCTGCAGTTGAAGGTTTTGCTTTGGCAGGCGGCACAGAGATTCTTCAAGGCACAGACGTGAGAGTGGCAGGTAAATCTGCCGTCTTTGGTCTCTCAGAGCCACTGCGAGGTTTATTTCCATTAGGAGGATCAACTGTACGTTTAAGACGTCAAATTCCATACACTCTTGCTGCAGAAGCGTTGCTTACAGGTAGAAGAATTACAGCAGAAGAAGCTCTAAGGTTTGGCTTGATAGGTCATGTTGTTGATGATGGGGAGGCTCTAAGCCATGCCATGGAGATTGCTGAAACTATCAGCGCTAATGCTCCTTTATCTATTCAGGCCATCGTAAGATCGTTGCGCGAAATAGATGAAAGCTATCCAGAGGCAGAGGCTCTAGAAAAAGAGCTAGAGATTGGGCAACCAATTTTTGCATCGGAAGATATGATGGAAGGACTAACCGCATTTGCTGAAAAGCGTAAGCCAAACTTTAAAGGTAAATGAGTAAACTTCTTATAGAGACCAATAACCAGGTCCAACTTTTAATGCTTAATCGACCAGAAACAAAGAATGCATTTGATGCAGAGCTTTGGGCTTTATTTCGTGATGCCTTGAATAATGCCAGTGTCAATCCTGAGATTCATTCAGTTATTGTGTCCGGTTCAAACAACACCTTTTCTTCTGGGGTTGATCTAGCCAGCATGATTGGTGATAGTGGTGCTAACTATGAAGAGCCATTTGAAACCTGTATTGATGCTTTAATTAATTTTACCAAACCTTTGATTGCGGCTGTGGATGGCGTTGCTATTGGGGGTGGGGCTACTATTTTGCTGCATTTTGACGCTGTCTTTATAGCCCCTGGCGCACGCATCAAGTACCCTTTTTCAGATCTAGGACTAGCACCAGAGGTCGGAAGCTCACTTTTATTATTTCAATCTCTTGGCTATCAAAAAGCAGCTCAATTACTGTTTGATGCAGATTGGATTAGTGGTGAAGAGTATTGTGAGCTAGGTCTAGCNCGATATTGTGGCCTTGATTTTTCTGCACAAGCTGCAGCTTATGCAAGCAAGCTATCAGAGCAATCGCTGGCGTCTATTGTTGAAACAAAAGCCATTCTGAAAACTTTTAATGCAGATGTTATGGCTGCAGCCAGAAAACTTGAAACAACCGCCATGAAAAAATTATATGGCTCAGAAGATAATCTTAAGGCAGTTGAAAAGTTCTTTGCAAGAAAGAGAACCTCCTAATGCCGTTTGATAAAATTCAACTCTTCCTTGAAAGTAACCCTGAATATGCTTGGTTCTTAGTTTTTTTATTTGGATTTATGGAATCCATGATTATTACTGGCAGTTTTATGCCCAGCGCTATTTTATTTTCTCTGTGCATTTATTTATATAACACTGAGCTGCTGACCCTTCCTTGGATATGCGGCATTGCATTTGCAGGCTCTCATCTAGGAGATATTTCTGGGTTTTTGGTGGGTAAGATTTTTGGCCCATCTTTCATGGCTTCTAAATTTATTCAAAAGCGTCAAAAAGGTATTGCTAGAACTCAAAAATTTCTTGATAGGTTTGGGTCATATACTGTCCTGATGGGCCGATTTATTCCAGCGGTTAGACCCTTGGTTCCCTTTATGCTGGGTTTAACAGACTTGAGGCTTAAAAGATTCTATTTGGCTGATTTATTTGCGTGTTGTGCTTGGGCCCTTGCCCTTGCCTTGCTTGTGGTCTCCGTAAGCCCTATATTTAACTNATTATGATTACCTTAATTATCGCGTTTTTATCAATTGTTGCATTACTTTTTTTGGTTCAGCAACTTCTTGCTAACTCGCCAGAGGGCAAAGTTCTTAAGTCTATCCGAGATTTGCTTGTTATTATTTTAGCGCTCAGCATTTCCATTGGTGTATTTTATGTGGGCTTTAGACTTTTTAGATTCTTGATATAGTTTTTTATGGATACTATTTTCTCAAAAATCATTAGCAAGGAAATACCAGCAGACATTATTTATGAAGACGAGCTATCCCTGGTGTTCAAAGATATCCAGCCGCAAGCACCCACACATCTTCTAATTATCCCAAAAAAACCCATACCCAAGCTTTCAGATGCCACATCAGAAGATCAGGCATTATTGGGTCACTTGATGCTTGTTGCGGGGGAGATATCACGCACCCTGGAGTTGGATGAAACATTCAGATTAATTACAAACAATGGAGCTAATGCTGGCCAAAGCGTTTTTCATTTACATTTACATCTTTTAAGTGGGCGCCCCTTAGCCTGGCCTCCAGGATAAACATGGATATCGAACAAAGACTTGATCGCCTGGAATCTCTTGATGAAATCCGTCAGCTCGCTGCCAAATATTCAGTGACTTTGGATATGCGAGATCTTGATATGCACGTCAATTTATTTGTTCCAAATGTTAGAGTTGGAAAAGAACAGGTGGGTCGACATGCATTAAAAATCTGGGCAGACTCAACCTTCAGGAACCAGTTCACTGGCACCTCACACCATATTGGAAATCACATCATTGAATTTGAAACCCCTGACTCAGCGATTGGGTTGGTTTATTCCAAAAATGAACATGAGACGGATAGTGAGTGGGTAATTATGCAAATGCTTTATTGGGACTCCTACGAGAGAGTGGATGGTCGTTGGCTGTTTAAAAAAAGATTGCCAATGTATTGGTATGCAACCGATCTAAATAAACCACCCCTTGGAGATAACAAGATGCGTTGGCCAGATCAAGATCCCTATGCAGGTTTTTTTCATGATCTGTTTCCTTCATGGCAAGATTTTTGGAGTAGTGATTATGTTCCTGACGCAGATGTGTCCGAGCCAGTTGAGGCTAATCATTTCTTGAAAGCTTTGCGCCGAGGATCTCAGCCAGGAAAGATTAAAGTGAAGTAAACAAATAAGCTACAATGCCTATTACAAATACTAATCCACCTATTCCTATGACGAACCCGCTTAAACTTTTTATTGTCTGTGAATCTTCATCCATTTTGCTAGTATAACTACCCCTTAACCACTTAATCAATTATGAGCTCTGATAATAGACTTGAATTTCCAATTGATGAGGTTCCAAAATCTGGATTTTCGCATGTGATTAATGAGCATGTTCGTTGGGTGAGGATGCCTTTGCCTATGTCCTTAAACCATATTAATCTTTGGGCGCTAGGACTAAGTGATAACTTGACACTGGTAGATACTGGTATGCATTTAGAGGACACCAAGAAGGCTTGGACAGAATTATTACAAGCTGAAAATCTTACCATTAAAGATGTGATAGTGACGCACATGCACCCCGATCATATTGGTATGGCTGGCTGGTTTGTAAAACATCATCACACCTCTTTTAGTATGAGTCGAACAGATTATCTGCAATGTCGAATGCTGTCTGCTGATACCGGGGATGATGTGCCGCATGATGCAATCGATTTTTATACTCAAGCTGGCATGACCAAGGCCCAGATAGATTCTTTTATCAAAAGATTTGGTTTTTTTGGCTCAATTATCCATCCACTTCCTCACTCTTACAATCGATTAAAAGACTGTGATATCACTACAATTAATGGCATTGAATGGCAGGCAATTGAGGGTAGAGGCCACACCATGGAGCATCTTTGTTTTTTCTCGAAAGAATTGAATATGTTTATTAGTGGCGATCAATTGTTGCCAACTATTAGCTCTCATGTAGGAATTTTTCCAACTGAGCCAGAAGCCAATCCTGTGGAAGACTGGATTAGTAGTTGCCATAAGCTAATCTCTGTCTTGCCTGAAGATGTATTGGTTCTGCCGGCTCATGGCAGGCCATTTATTGGCGCACACAAAAGACTCAATGCCCTAATTCAACACCATGAAACATCTCTAGAGAAATTACATCATGCTTTAGCTGAACCGAAGAGATCAGTTGATGTTTTTAATGTACTTTTTAGGCGGGAGATTGACGATAGCAACTTGATCATGGCCACAGGAGAATCTTTGGGGCATTTAAATTGTTTGATTAAACGCGGTCTTGCAACAAAACATATTGTTGATGGTGCATGTTGGTATGAGCAAGTCTAGACTGTCCAAAGAAGCCAAGGCCTGGATTTTATATGATGGAGGTAACTCTGCTTTTGCCACAACCGTCATTGCTGCCTTTTTCCCTATATTTTTTAATGACTTTTGGGCAAGTGGTCTAGAAGCAGAGGTTAAAACAGCCTATCTTGGCTGGGGCTTAACCATCTCAAACCTTGTATTGCTTTTTACCTCTCCCTTTATTGGTGCAATCACAGATGTTTCAAAAACAACTAAAATGCTATTTACTAGCTTTGCGTTCATTGCCATTTTTTCAGTAGCCATTTTATATTTGATTCCAGCAGGCTCATGGCTTCAAGCACTCATCTTTTTTGGAATCGCCAATTACTGCTTTGCAGCTGGTAATACCTTGTATGACAAGATGTTACTTCAGGTCTCCAATGAATCAAATATTGCCAAAATTTCTAGCTATGGATTTGCCTTTGGTTATCTTGGTGGGGGACTGTTATTTTTAATTAACGCGGCCATGACCATGAAGCCAGAGCTATTTGGGTTGGACAGCGTTGCTGAAGCCGTGCAGTGGTCTTTTTTGAGTGTTTCAGTTTGGTGGACTCTATTCTTAATTCCCATTCTTTTACGCATTAAGGAACAAGGAGAGAATCTACCTGGAGCCCGTTTTAAGATAGCATTTCAAAAAGTATTTCATACATTGAGCACCGTCTCTTCGCAAAAAAATATCTTTATCTTTTTATTAGCTTTTTTCTTGTACATAGATGGGGTGCATACCATTATGGCAATGGCAGCAGACTTTGCATTAAACCTTGGATTGCCAAGCAGCGATATTATTGTTGCATTAATTCTTGTTCAATTTGTAGCTTTTCCTACTACCTTGCTTTGGTCAAAAATTGCACAAAACATTGGCGATAAAAATACACTGCTGATTACCATTTTTTTGTATTTAATCGTGATTGGGTATTCGGTCTTCCTATCTAACGCTATAGAGTTTTATGTTTTAGCCTCTATGGTTGGCGCTATTCAAGGAGGCATCCAATCTATTTCCAGAAGTTTTTATGCAACCTTGATTCCACAAAAGGAAGCCGGTGAATATTTTGGTTTTTATAATATGTTTGGTCGTGCTGGAGCATTTATGGGACCAGCGATGGTTGCTATTTTTGTCACCTTTTCAAATGACACTAGATTTGGCTTGATCCCCATAGCGGCACTGTTTATCATGGGCGGCATAATTCTCCTTAAAGTCCAAAAGCCCAATGAATCTCTTTAGCCGCAACTCTATCATTTTGTACAGCCTGCTTGGCCTGATAAGTTTATTTTTAGCAGGCTTTATTAAAGATGCACTAGAATTTAATACCTGGATTGAGGTCATCATTACTTCTAGTATTATTATTCCTATGTACATGTTCGCTAGAAAAATCTTTAGCAGATATCTTGGCAAGGAATGAGAGACGATAGCCGACTGTCCAAAGATCACTTTCCTGCTTTGCGTCCTCGAGCAGAAACTGAAACCACCCCAGATTACTTGAATTATCTTAGCGACACCATAGAGCTTGCTCACGATAAAATCTTACAAGACCGGAGCCCCTTCTATAAAATTTTAAAGATTTTTAATACAAAAAAACCTCTTGGCTTGGATGATATTCAAAATATTTTTAATGAGGCTCAAAAGCTTCAAAACAAATAGCTCCCATATTTCCCCCAGTTCATTTTTGAAATCTCTTGGTTTATGCGACACTAATTCCTAACATTTAGATTTAGGGGAGATCAGAATGAATTGGTACAGAATTAAAACTTCGTTTATCGGACTTAAGCGACTGGCAACACTTCCTGCTGAAGATAAGCAAGCATGCATCGATGCTTATAAATTTTTTCAACGTATGCAGGGCGGTGAAAAAACTGCTACTGAGGATGAGACAAAGGCCGTTGCCGCTTATTACAAAGTATTGAATAACATGCTCTCAGTCTTTGATCTAGAAAAACTGTATATCCCCCCTCAACTTGATCCCTCTAAAGGTTTATATGATAACCAGTTGCTCTGTGAACAATCTCTTCTCAAGCAGCTGCATTTACAAAATCCAGAATCGTCTCATCTCTTAGACATGGGGTGTGGGAGAGGGCGAATATCTCACTACCTAGCCTCTATGACTGGGGGCCAGGTCTCTGGATATAATATTGACCCTGATCAAATTGAAAATGCAATTGATTGGGCATCAGAAACTAATATGTCGGACAGGCTGCACTTTAAAGAAGGCAATCATCACGACCCCTTGGCTTATGATTCAGATTCTTTTGATGGATGTTTTTCTGTTCAAGCAGTTTGGCCATTTTTTAAGAAAGAGGAATTAGATGATTGCGCCAAAGAAATGTATCGAGTTTTAAAACCGGGCTCAAGATATGCCTGCTCAGAGTATCTGCTTTCGCCATACTTTGATTGGGATAACCCTGAGCATGCCGCTTTGCATAAAATATATTTGCCAACATTAGCAGCCACACAATCAATGTATCCTGCTGATGTATGCGCGGCACTTGAGAGGGCAGGCTTTAAAGTCTTAATCTCGGAACCATCAAAAAGTCCTGCATGGCCCGTTTGTGAGCAAAAACGCAATCTCATATTTGGCATACGAAAAATTATTCGAGGGCTTGAGAAGATTAAAATACTTCCGGCATGGGTTGAAGAATCTTTAGAGTTGCTTCAAACCGGCGGTCAGGCTTGGACGGATGCAGAAAAAGCGAAAATTGCTGATTTAAATTGGAGAATTGTTGCAGAAAAACCTGCAGTTTAAGATTGATAAAGCAAGTCTTTAAGGAGTCTTGGCTTGTCAGTAATGATGCCATCCACACGCATATTGATGAGTGCCTGCATTGTCTCTGAATCATTGATGGTCCAAACCATAATTTTGAGACCTCTGCTTTGTGCGTATCTTACGAACCTATTGGTCACCAGCTTTAAACCATATTGAGAGACAGGAATCTGCAAGCAATTGCCTGGAATAGATTTTTTGTAAAGCCCAAAGCTTGCTAGCAATAATTTAAAAACTTCTTTAGGTCCCATGGACAAGCAAACTTCTGGATAAGCATCACTCACCTTTTTTAACCTTTTACTATCAAAGCTTGCAATACAGATCCTATGCATCGCCGCACATCTTTCAATAACCTCAAGCGCAGGCATTGCCACCTCATCAGTTTTGACGTCGATTTGAAATAAAGCATCAGGAAAAGCCAGAAGAGCCGCCTCAAGGGTTGGAATGGCGTGTTTTTCAAAGATAACTAAGCGATCTATTTCAGCGCTCGCTAAGGAGTTAAATAAAACATCCTTGCCTGGAATTCTTTTTAGGTCATCATCATGAAAGATATATGGAACCCCGTCAGATGATAGTTGAACATCAGTTTCAATATATTTACAGCCAATGTCTAAGGCATATCTAAAAGCTTCCAAGGTATTTTCTGGTGCCTCTAAGCTACCACCGCGGTGAGCAGAAATTGAAATTCCCGGTTGCTGCAGATAAGAATGATATTCCATTTTATTATTGTACCGAGATTGGTGTAAAATCGTTATTTGGTTATATAAAATTTTTATGCGAGGGCTTTGTAGGTAATGGAAGCTGAAAGCACATTGATAGAATCCGGAATTAACTTGCTGTTAACAGGAATGGTTGTGGTTTTCTTGTTCCTTTTAACTCTTATTGTTTCGATTTATTTGTTGAAATTATTTTTCTCTGAATCATCTCCTCAGCTTGCAGCCGCGACTTCAAGCTTCAAAGCTGATGCATCTACTAATAAAGTCCATGAAAGAATTATTAAAGAAGTTATGGAGCATCGTCAAGCATGACAGCATCAAATAAAATAGGTGTTACAGAGGTTGTTTTACGAGATGGGCATCAGTCCTTACTGGCTACCAGATTTAGGTACAAGGACATGGAAGCGTCCCTGAAGCAATTAGACCAAGTGGGTTTTTGGTCTGTTGAATCCTGGGGTGGAGCAATTTTTGATTCTTGCATCAGGTACCTGGGTGAGGACCCATGGGAGAGAATCAGAAAAATTAAATCTATGATGCCTAATACGCCTCAGCAAATGTTACTGAGAGGTCAAAATTTACTCGGCTACAAACATTACCCTGATGACGTGGTTAAGAAATTTATTGAATGCTCTAAAACCAATGGTGTTGACGTGTTTAGAGTTTTTGACGCCTTAAATGATCCTAGAAATATGTATCAAGCCATGCAATCAGTCATTCAGGTCGAGGGTCATGCTCAAGGCACTATTTCTTATACCACCAGCCCAGTTCACACCATTGATCTATGGGTCGATTTAGCAAAAAAAATTCAAGACATGGGAGCTCATTCTCTTGCAATCAAAGATATGGCCGGGCTCTTAAAGCCTTATGTGGCATTTGAACTTGTTTCAAAATTAAAAGAATCATTAGAAATACCTATTCATCTTCATTGCCATGCAACCACAGGCATGTCTGTTGCAACTGGTATCAAGGCTATCGAGGCAGGATTGGATAATATTGATACATCCATCTCATCAATGAGCATGACCTATGGCCACTCACCCACAGAAACAATGATTAGCATCTTGGATGGCACCAACAGAGAAACAGGGCTTGATCTAGACAAGTTAATTCCAGTGGCTGAGCATTTTCAAGCCATCAGAAAAAAATATAAAAGTTTTGAAGGGTCGCTGCGAGGAGTCGACGCACGAATATTAGCATCTCAGGTGCCCGGAGGCATGCTTACCAATCTTGAGAATCAATTAAAAGCCCAAGATTCATTGAGTAGGTTTGATGAGGTGATTAAAGAGATTCCAAGGGTCAGAGAGGACCTAGGATACATTCCTTTGGTGACCCCAACATCACAAATTGTTGGCACGCAAGCTGTGATCAATGTTCTATCCAATACTCGCTATTCCACCGTTACCAATGAGGTGAAGTCACTGTTAAGAGGAGAGTATGGAGCAACTCCTGCCCCTGTGAGCAAGGATTTGCAGCAAAATAGCATCGGAGATTCTGCTGTCATAACCTGCCGACCAGCGGATCTTCTTAAGGATAATTACAATGGAATTGTTGAAGCCTTTAATACAGCCCTTCAAGACAAGGATCTCAAAATTGATGCTTCTGATGAAAATATTCTTACCTTTGCTATGTTTCCTGAGATTGGCTTGGCCTTTTTACAAAATCAATCAGATCCAGATTTCTTTGAGGTAGAGCCAGCAGAGATTACTGAGAAGTCTGATCAGTCTTATTTGGTAGCCATTGATGGCAAGGAATACTCTGTAACTGTTAAAAGCAATAATTCTATTGAGATCAATGGCTCATCATCAACCAGTCACCAGCAAAACTTAGCTTCCACGGCTCAAATTGGTGCAGGGTCAATTATAAGCGCTCCTTTAGGCGGAAATATTTTTAAATTGATTGCGCAAGAGGGCCAGGCTCTTGAGCCAGATGCAACTGTATTGATCCTGGAAGCAATGAAAATGGAAACAGAGATTAAAAGCCCTGGAGCTGGTGTGGTTTCTAAAATATTTGTTAAGCCTGGAGATTCTGTGAAGCCGGGTGATCCTTTATTTGAGATTGTCTAGCCATGAATCTGGACACTATCTTCTTAAATTTTGGTATTTTCAGCGCCACTTCTGGTCAGTTTATTATGCTGTTGGTCGGCCTGATTATTTTATATCTTGCGATCAATAAAAAATTTGAGCCACTGTTATTGTTACCCATAGGCTTTGGAGCGATTTTAACAAATATTCCTGAAATTGGACTGGCCCTTACACCGATTGAGAGACTCATTTATGCAGGATATCCTGAGCAGCTAGCAGGGGCTCTTTCCCTCATCACTCTCCCAGATTCTGACTCACTGCAAACGTTTTTAAAGACAGCTTCTCACTCCCAACTTTGGCTGTTAAATGAGTATGCTCAAGAGCTTGGTTACAAAGCAGGAATTTTAAGCACTTTTTATGAAGTGGCCATCGGCTCAGGGGTTGCGCCGTTAGTGATTTTTATGGGTGTGGGTGCAATGACTGATTTTGGTCCCATGCTAGCAAACCCCAAAACATTAATTTTAGGTGCAGCAGCACAGTTTGGAATTTTTGCTACAGTTCTTGGAGCCTTGCTATTAAATAATCTAGGAATAGTCTCTTTTACTCTCAAGCAGGCTGCAGCCACTGGTATTATTGGTGGGGCAGATGGCCCAACAGCCATTTATGTATCCTCAATCCTTGCCCCAGAGTTATTGGGTGCTATTGCAGTAGCGGCATACTCCTACATGGCATTAGTCCCTTTGATCCAACCACCTATCATGCGAATGCTCACGACTGATGCTGAGCGAAAGATACGTATGGTTCAGTTAAGAGAGGTCTCGCAAAGGGAAAAAATTATTTTTCCATTAATCTTAGTCCTTTTGGTTGGGATGCTACTTCCTAGTGCAGCCCCGCTTATTGGGATGTTTTGTTTTGGCAATTTAATGAGAGAGTCTCAGGTGGTTGAAAGATTGAGTGATGTTGTGCAAGGCTCTTTAATAAATATCGTTACTATTTTTTTAGGTCTGGCTGTTGGATCAAAGCTAGCAGCTCATCAATTCTTAACGGCCGAAACACTTGGCATTTTATCTTTGGGCATCATTGCATTTTCTATCGGAACTGCTTCAGGTGTTTTGATGGCAAAACTCATGAATGTTTTAAGCACAAATAAGATTAATCCCCTGATAGGGGCAGCAGGGGTCTCTGCAGTTCCCATGGCAGCCAGGGTTGCTAATAAAGTAGGTTTGGAGAGTGATTCGCAAAACTTTTTACTAATGCATGCGATGGGGCCTAATGTTGCAGGCGTTATAGGGTCCGCTGTTGCAGCCGGTGTTATGATTCAGTTACTGGGTTAAAACGCATGGATCCCTTTAAGGCAATTAGGCCTTACCAGAACCATGAGGTCCAAGCTATTCTATCGAGACTCATCAACAACCCAGATGTGCTAAGAGCTCTATTAGGTCTAAAATATCCTGCTTATGCTTTGAAGATCCCATTCTTCCAATCACTTATAAAATTATTCCTGAAACTAAAAGCTAGGCAAATTAGAACGGTTGATGATTATCAAGATATTTTTAAGGGTTTGATGGATCATGTTATTGAGTCTTCGACTTCTCAATTGACGCTCGAAGGTGACGAGCACCTGGACCCAGGCTCTAGCTATCTATTCATCTCAAACCATAGGGATATTGCCCTTGATGCTGCATTCTTAAATCTATTGCTCAGCAGAAAAGGCCACACAACTTTTAATATTGCAGTGGGGAATAATTTAATGGAGGAGGACTGGGCATCAGATTTGATGCGCCTGAACAAGAGCTTTATTATTCAACGATCAGGAGCCTCAAAAAAAGAAATTTATTCAGGTCTTGCGTTGGCATCTCAGTTTATTCAAGAAACAATTTTTCATAAAGATGAGTCTGTGTGGATCGCACAAAAACAGGGCAGGGCAAAAGATGGGGTGGATCAAACAGATCCAGCGCTACTGAAAATGATTCATCTTGCAGAGAGAAAATCTAAACCTATTGCAGAATATTTCAACTCACTCAAGGTCGTTCCCATTTCTATTTCTTATGAGCTAGATCCCAATGATCGACTTAAGGCTTTCGAGGTTGCTGCAGGCGATAGCGACACGCCATATATCAAAGAGAAAAATGAGGATTTAAAAAGCATTGCTCATGGCGTGCAAGGTTTTAAAGGCCATGTGCATATTGCTATCTCTGATCCTTTAACCTTATCATCAGAGATCACCTATGAAGATTTAGCTACTTTAATTACAAACAAGATTGTTTCAAACTATTATCTGCATCCAACTAATTACGCGGCTTATGAAATGCTGAATCCGGGCTCTAGCATCAGCAAAGATCACTTTGACCCATCCCACATTCAAGAGCTATCTCTGAGATTAGAGGGCCTCAGTGATAGCGTTAGATCAAAGTTGCTAGAGCAATATGCCAACCCTCTAATCCAGCAAACACTCTTAAATAACTAGGCTAACCAGAATGATAGGCACTTTCATTGTGCTCTGTCATATCCAAACCTTCATCCTCACTTTCTTCATCTACCCTCAGCTCGGTCAACAATGATGTAGCTTTGATTGCTATCCAGGAAAATACAAATGTCCATAAGCAGATCACAGCAACCCCTTGAAGCTGAATAAAGAACTGGCCCCAGACACTTGGCTCAAATCCTGATGATCCTGCCCCCAAGAAACCATCCGGCTTTCCAAGAAATGCAAGCATCAGGACGCCCAGTATTCCCCCGACACCATGAACAGGAAATACATCTAGAGAGTCATCAATTTTAAAATAACCTTTAATTAGTTGAGTCGCGTAGAAGCATGTCACGCCAGCCATTAAGCCAATAACAATGGCTCCTTGAGGGCCAACAGTTCCTGATGCTGGTGTAATGGTGGCCAATCCAGCAACCATTCCTGTTGCAATACCAATGACTGTAGGCTTACCAGTTTTCAACCATTCGACAGTCATCCAGGTCAGCGCTCCAACTGCAGCACTGATGTGTGTTACTAAAATTGCCATGGCTGCATTAGAGTCGGCTGCCACAGCACTACCGCCGTTAAATCCAAACCAACCAACCCATAGCATGGCCGCACCCATCACCACCATAGGTCTATTATGTGGAACTAAATTTGAGCTTGGAAACCCCTTCCGAGGTCCTAGTGCTTTGGCTGCAACTAATGCACCAACACCACATGTGGCATGAACTACCAGACCGCCTGCAAAATCTATAACACCTAGCTGACNCAGGTAACCACCACCCCAAACCATGTGACAGGCTGGGAGATATACGAGGGTCACCCACAACACAGTGAAGATGCAAACAGCGCTGAACCTCATTCGCTCTGCAAAAGCTCCAACTACCAGCGCGGGAGTAATAACAGCAAAGGTCATTTGAAAGATGATAAAAAGGCTTTCTGGCAGAGTGCCAGATGCAGAGTCTCTTGTAAGATTATTGAGAAATAGAGCCTCTGTTCCACCAATAAATTGTCCAGAACCAGTAAAAGCTAAGCTGTACCCATAGATCACCCAGATCACAGAAACAATGCAGCAAATTGCGAAGCATTGCATCAACACAGAAAGCACATTCTGAGATCTAACTAGGCCACCATAAAACAAGGCTAGTCCCGGCAAGGTCATAAATAACACCAATGCTGTAGCAGTTAGAATCCAAGCTGTGTCACCAGTGTTTATTTCAGAAGCAAGGATAGTAGGGGAGGCAAAGATTAATCCTGACAGCACTCCATAATTAAATAGTTTAAAGATCTTGTTTAAATTGAAGTTAAATAGCGTCATTGTTAGTTTCCCCAGTTCTAATTCGAATTACACTCTCTACATTCGTGATAAAGATTTTTCCATCTCCAATTTTTTCAGTGTTAGCTGATTTGGTGATTACATCCACAATTGACGGGTAAGATTGTTCGGTGGTTAAAATCTCAAGTTTAATTTTAGGTAAGGTATCAATGGTGTACTCAGCGCCTCGATATAATTCCGTGTGACCTTTTTGCCGCCCAAACCCTTTCACTTCTGTCACGGTGAGGCCTTCTACCCCTGCTTCCAGAAGAGCGTGCCTAACCTCCTCCAATTTAAAAGGTTTAATTATTGCCGTTATCAGCTTCATGACATTTCCCCCTAATAAGAATCGTTATATGTAAAAAATCTTCAATTAAATATATGCAATTCTAATGCCAATAAATTTGCTAATTTTTGCTAATTTTTTATCATTATTTATTTCGTGGAATTAATTCGTGCGCTTTTTTGAGGCGTTCCCCATAAACATAAAAATTAGTTGTATAGGATGAAATAAAAAAAGCCGTCGTAAGACGGCTTTTTATAATTGAGATATTTATTTAAAACTTACTTAAATTCAGGGTAGGCCTCAACACCTATTTCTGAAATATCTAAACCAACTGATTGCTCTTCATCTGAAGCCCTAATTGGCATGACGATATTAATTAGATAAACAGAGCCATAGCTAGCTATGAATCCGAATCCTGCAATTGCAATCACTCCATAGAGCTGAGTAATAAAGGAAGCATCTACATTGGTAAATGGCACAACCATGACCCCAAATATTCCTACGATACCGTGAGCAGAAATCGCTCCCACTGGATCATCAATCTTTAAGGTTCGATCAAAAAATAGGATAGAAGCATAAACAATTACACCACCAATCAATCCTATGAGCACAGCCTCACCACCACTTGGTGCACTTGGCCCTGCGGTGATTGCAACTAAACCAGCAATAGCACCATTGATCACCATGGTGACATCACTTTTGCCTGTTAGAACCAGACTTACAATTAATGCACCTATTACTCCGCCTGCAGCAGCCATGTTTGTATTTAAAAATACCTGGCTAACAGCTATAGCACTAGCTTCATCACTAATAACTAACTCTGAACCACCATTAAATCCAAACCAACCCAACCATAGGATTAACACACCAAGAGCGGCCAAAGGTATGTTCGAACCTGGCATTGGATTAATCGATCCGTTGACGCCATATTTTCCATTTCTTGGTCCCAGTAAACTTACAACTCCAAGAGCCGCAGCGGCTCCTAGCAAGTGAACAGTTCCTGATCCTGCATAGTCAGAATATCCAAGTGTACTTAAAAAGCCTCCACCCCAATTCCAATAACCTTGAACTGGGTAAATAAAACCAGTCAGGATAATAGTGAATGCAAAAAATGGTAATAACTTCATTCTTCCAGCGACGGCGCCAGAGACAATTGACATAGCTGTTGCTACAAAAACTACTTGAAAAAAGAAGTCAGCTTGTTGCGAATAGTCCATGCCATAAGCCATTCCAATTTCTTCTAAGGGCATGTCAGTCGACAATCCCCATGACGTACCTATTGCAGGCAAGATCCCGTAAGAAATAGTTTCTCCAGCTTCATCTAGACCACCTGATATAGCTAAGACTGCGTCTGCAGGATACATAAGAACAAAACCGCAAAGCAAATACATGACACATGCGATCGAAAACAACCCAAGGTTTTTTGTTACGATTTCTGAGACATCTTTCTTCTGAACTAGCCCAGCTTCCAGCATTGTGAAACCTGCTGCCATCCACATCACTAAGGCACCAGACATAATTGCATAGAAAGTATCTAAGGCAAATTTAATTTCTTCCATAATTTTCTCCTGTATTAAACGGCTTCATTGCCTGTTTCACCTGTTCTGATCCTAATGACCTCATCTAGGCTAGTAACAAATATTTTTCCATCCCCAATTTTTCCTGTACCAGCAGCAGAGGTAATGGTTTCAATGACGATAGCTAAGTTTTCATCTTTTGTGATGACTTCAACTTTCATTTTAGGGAGGGTATCCACAGTGTATTCAGCACCTCTGTACATTTCAGTGTGACCTTTTTGTCGGCCATAACCTTTCACCTCAGAGATTGTGAGACCCTCAATGCCAGAGGCAATAAGGGCTTCACGAACCTCTTGAAGTTTGAAGGGTTTAATTATTGCTGTAACTAATTTCATGTCTTATAAACTTGCAGACACTGAAAAGAAAAAACCATCTTCATCGGCACCATAGCCACCGTCGCTGAAGTCATAGGCAGTTACACCACATTCAAAGGATCCACAGCTAAAGCCATAGCTCACAGTTAGGTTATCTCCGTAGTCGTCATATTCGCCATAAGCCACTGAAACAGGGCCAAAGGCATATGAGAACTCTGTGTAATCTGGAGCTCCATCTTGACCGGAGGTTAATGTTAGACCTAGGTCACCGTAGCTCAAGCCAAGATAGATTTCCTCAAAATCTAGACCAGATTGGTTTTCAGGGTAATCAAAAGCAATGTAACCAAGATCAACGCCTACCTCACCAAGAGAAAAACCATACCCAGCGTAATAATCTAGCTCACTTCCTGCGCCATCGTTAAAGTTTACATTTGATCCCCAAATCCCTGCATAAAATCCAGAGTCAGCCTCAAAATCAAAACCACCTTGCATTGCAGGGCCGTCGCTTTGAGTCATTCCTCTCCAGATGTAATCTGAAGCAAATGATACATTTGCACTCACAGCTGCAAAAGAGGGCAGAGCGATTAGTCCAACAAGTAATAACAATTTTTTCATAATTTTCTCCTATTTATTTTATGAAGTTACATCTATACATATGCAATTATCATGCCAATTAAGTTTTACACTTTTATACCAATCATTTTTATTCAATGGAATGTATAATCAAAAAATAAAAATTAAAAAACTGGCTCAGTAGGGAGATAAATAATGGAATTAAAGAATACAGTAGTAGCGATTACGGGTGGCGCATCAGGTTTAGGAGAAGCATCTACAAGGCATTTTGTTGCTCATGGCGCAAAAGTTATGATTCTTGATATTAACGATGATAATGCAAAAGCAATCTGCGATGAGCTTGGCGATGAGAATGTTAAATACATCAACACTAATATTATGGAAGAGCAGCCTGTTGTGGATGCGATGGCATTTATAAAGGAGTCTTTTGGAAGACTAGATGTTGCAATTAACTGCGCTGGAACTGGTTATGGCGGAAGAATCCTTGGTAAAGAAGCCCCGCATCCATTAGATCATTTTAAATTTATTGTTGATTTAAACCTTGTGGGTACATTTAATGTAATGCGTTTGGCCGCTGAACTGATGGATAAAAATGATGAGTCAGAGTCAGGTGAAAAAGGTGTGATTATTAATACTGCATCAGTGGCTGGTTACGAGGGTCAGATTGGCCAGTCTGCATACAGCGCCTCAAAAGCTGGCGTCATTGGATTAACATTAACCGCAGCTAGAGATTTAGCTAGACATTCCATCAGGGTCAATACTATTGCTCCTGGTATTTTTGATACCCCTTTGATGAAGATGGCTCCAGACAAAGTGCGAGAGCCCTTACTTGAGTCTACTCAGTTTCCTCATAGGTTTGGAGAGCCAGCAGAGTTTGGCTCCCTTGCTGCGCATATTGTAGAAAATACTTATCTCAATGGTGAAACCATTCGCTTAGATTCTGGCATGAGGATGACACCAAGATAATGTCTTATTCAGCATACTATGTTGAAGAATCTGATGGAGAGTTTAAAGCTTTAGTCAAGGACTTAGAGCTTATAAAACCCCAGGATGGCTTTGTTCAGATTCAAGTCTCTCATTCTTCTCTCAACTATAAAGATGCTTTATCGGCAACTGGAGTTAAGGGAGTCACAAGAGAGTATCCGTTTGTTCCTGGTATTGACGCGGCAGGGGTGGTGACACAATCAGCATCCAGCCTGTTTAATGAGGGTGACCAGGTCATAGTGACTGGCTATGACTTAGGAATGAATACCCCAGGGGGCTTTGGTGAATTCATCACTGTTCCGTCTGAGTGGGTGGTGCTGAAACCGAGCGCCTTGTCTGCACTTGAGGCTATGTCTATTGGGACAGCTGGTCTGACTGCCGCAGCCAGTGTTTTAAAAATAGTAGCGTCTAATCCGAATAAAGATTTACCAATTGTGGTCACAGGCGCCACCGGTGGCGTTGGGTCTATTGCCGTGATGCTGTTATCCAAACTGGGTTTTGAGGTCTGTGCTATTACTGGTAAAGATACNTCGCATGATTTTTTAACTGCCATTGGAGCAACCTCTATTATTCTAAGAAAAGATTATCTAGAGGTACCTTTAAAGCCTATGGCGAGACCTGCATTTGCAGGAGCTATCGATACAGTCGGTGGAACTATTTTAAGTAAGCTCTTGCCTCAGATATCATCCCATGGCGTCGTAACATCCTGTGGTAATGTTGCAGGCATTGAAATTAATACCACGGTTTTTCCTTTTATATTGAGGGGCATTAGTTTATGTGGTATCGACTCTGCAGAAGCCCCCATTGATTTTAAGAAAACTCTTTGGGATAAATTTGCAAATGATTGGAAGTTAGATTTAACCTCTCTAATCAGAGAAGTCTCAAAAGAGCAATTGAATGAAGAAATACAAATAATACTTAAAGGCGGCCAAAAAGGCAGGGTTGTTTTAAGTCATCAGGAGAAGTGAAATGTCAGATCATTTAAAAGAATTTTTTGAATCAGAAGAGACTAATGAAGACAGCAAGAGCGATACAAAAGTTGCATTGCTTATTGTGCTTGTATCAGTTGCAGCGGCAGTTTTCTGGGTATCAGGACAGTAAAACTATTCTGATAAAAATTTTTCTGCATCAAGCGCTGCCATGCAACCAAATCCTGCAGAGGTGATAGCTTGGCGATAGACCTGATCTGAGACATCTCCGGCAGCAAAGACACCCGGAATACTGGTTGATGTTGCTAGTCCTTTTGTTCCAGACTTAATGTTGATGTAGTCATTCTCCATGTCTAATTGACCCTTGAAGATTTCTGTATTGGGGTGATGCCCAATAGCCACAAAGACTCCCATCAGCTTCAATGTTTTAGAGCAATCATTCTCCTTAATTTCAATAGAGTGAACGCCTCTCTCATCTCCCAAAACCTCTAGCAGGTCTGAGTTCCAATGCATTTCAATTTTTCCTTCAGTGACAGCATCGGCAACTCTGTCTCGAAGAATTTTTTCTGCTCGCAACTGATCTCTTCGATGGATGAGATGAACTTTGGAGCATATTCTTGAAAGGTACAAAGCTTCTTCTGCAGCCGTGTTACCACCTCCAATAACTGCAACCTCTTGATTTTTATAGAAAAAACCATCGCAAGTCGCACAGGCTGACACACCTTTTCCTAAAAATTCTTTCTCTGATGGAAGCCCTAGATACTTGGCGCTAGCACCAGTGGAGATAATCAAAGCATCAGATGACCAATTTTGACTGCCATGAAGTTTAAAGGGCTTTTCAGTTAAAACAGTTTCATGAATGTGATCATTAACGATTTGTACGTCAAACATTTCAGCGTGCTTTTTCATGCGCTGCATTAACTCTGGCCCTTGCAGCCCATCGTGATCCCCAGGCCAGTTTTCTACATCTGTAGTAGTAGTGAGTTGGCCACCTTCTTCTGCGCCAGTTAATAACAAAGGCTTTAATCCAGCTCTTGCTGCATAAATACCAGCGGCATAGCCAGCTGGACCTGATCCTAAAATTATAAGTTTGTGATGTTGATATTCCATGGCGCAATTATAAGATAGTGTTTAAAGAAATTGTTATCTTTTCTAACTTAAAGCTGTTTTTCGAAATATAATGTTTAAAACTGGAGATCACTATCGCTAAACAACCTGAAGATTCTAGCCTTTCAGCAGGAGCCATCAAGAATATTGTTGCATTCCTAAGTCTTGGCTTGGCTTTATATGTATTTATTTCTTTGGTCTCTCACTCCCCAATGGATGCTAGCTTTTCTTCAGTTAACTCTATAAGTAATGCTGTTATAAATCTTGGAGGCCCATTTGGTGCTTATTTATCAGATGCTCTTTTTTCAATTGCGGGCATGGGAGCCTATCTCATCCTTTTTATTGTTTCCTTTGTGGCTCTTAGACTGCTCTTTTTTTTCACTCCCAAGACGACCTATTACAAGCTATTAAAAATTACTTCAGCTGTAGTCCTAGTCTTATCTTTCTCATCTATTTGTGAATATTACTTTTCAGGCGATCTTTTTCCCCAGGGTTCTGCTGGTGGGGTAGCCGGAGATATTATTTTTAATTCTCTGTCGAGTGTTTTTGGTGTGGTCGGCTCATTGCTTTTTATTACTATATTTTTACTGGTAACTGTTTCAATTACTTTTTCATTTTCCTGGCTGGTGATCATTGATGGGATTGGCCATTTTTCCTTACTTGCTTTTAACTCAATTTTTGCCTATCTCAGGACTGGTCTCGTTGCCCTTGCTGAGCAGATAAAAATGATCAACTTTAAAGTTTTTGCTAGTACTTCAAAAGTTTTAGGAGATCAAGTTAACGCCGATGCTAAGCCTAGAGAACTTAATATCGCCAAACCTTCTGCGCCCAAGGAAGATGTAAAACCAGTATCACTTAAACCCATAGCGGTTGAACCGGTTAGCTCAGTCACCGATGCTGATAAATCTTCTTCCACAGTCTACAAATCAAAAAGCAAGACTGCAGATAGTGAAATGCCCTCAACAGATCTACTGGATAGAGCCCTAGATGATGGGTCCTCGCTCAGCCAAGCAGAATTAAATCAGCTTGCTGATTTACTGGAGGTTAAACTTGATGAGTTTGGGGTCATTGCTAAAGTGGTCTCTGTCATTCCAGGCCCGGTGGTCACAAGATTTGAAATTCAACCCGCACCTGGTACCAAGGCCAGTAAGATTACAAATATTGCACAGGATATTGCAAGGTCTTTATCTGTGATGAGCGTTAGAGTGGTGGAAGTTATTGAAGGGAAGTCGGTCATAGGTGTTGAGATTCCGAACACAAACAGAAAAATGGTACGCCTGACTGAAATTTTATCTTCAACTGAATTCAGCCAATCAGCATCTCCACTTTCAATGGCCCTGGGCCACGATATCGCGGGCAACCCAGTTGTCGTGGATCTAGCTAAAATGCCTCATTTACTTGTTGCCGGTACCACTGGCTCAGGTAAGTCTGTTGGTGTGAATGCCATGTTACTCAGTTTGCTTTTTAAATCTGATCCCACGCAAGTTCGCTTTATTATGATTGACCCTAAGGTTTTAGAGCTATCAGTTTACGAGGGCATTCCTCACTTATTAACTCCCGTGATTACAGACATGTCAGATGCAGCCAATGGTCTGAGGTGGTGTGTTGGAGAGATGGACAGAAGATATAAGTTGATGTCGGCAATGGGGGTAAGAGGCTTGGGTGCTTATAACGAAAAAGTTTCAGAGGCTAAGGCTGCCGGCCAACCTCTCCTAGACCCTTTGAGGGAAGAGGATGAGATTGAGTTAGAGGAATTACCATCCATTGTAGTAGTGGTGGATGAATTTGCTGACATGATCATGGTGGTGGGAAAGAAAGTAGAGCATTTAATTGCCAGGATTGCTCAGAAAGCTCGAGCAGCAGGAATTCATTTAATTTTAGCTACGCAAAGACCTTCCGTTGATGTAATTACCGGCCTTATTAAAGCTAATGTCCCCACAAGAATTGCCTTCCAAGTTTCTTCTAAAATTGATTCCAGAACTATCTTAGATCAAGGCGGTGCTGAGCAGCTACTTGGAGCCGGAGACATGCTATATCTTCCAGCTGGGCAAGGTGTTCCAGTTCGAGTCCATGGTGCTTTTGTGGGAGATGATGAGGTTCACAGAGTGGTTGATAGTTGGAAGCAAAGAGCAGAGCCGAATTATTTAGATGAGATAACCTCAGACCTTCAAGACACAGGACCAATCCCAGGCTGGTCTGGAACAGAAAACTCTGAATCGTCTGACGAGGACGATGAATTTTATGATGAGGCGGTAAATTTTGTAATTGAGTCAAGAAGGGCTTCTATTTCTGCTGTCCAGAGAAAATTTAGAATTGGTTATAACCGAGCAGCGCGACTCATTGAGGCTATGGAGATAGCTGGCCTGGTCTCTGAAATGGGAAGTAATGGAGGCAGAGAGGTCCTAGTTCCCAAAAAGTAATGAGACAGTTATTATTTATAGTACTTGTTGGTTTTTCATCTGCTATTTTTTCTGCATCTGATCTATCTTTGCAGCTATTAAATAGCTCTCTTAAAAATAACTACTCTTTTATAGAGAGATCTCTAGACCCTAATGGGCTGAAGATTGAAGAATCTTCAGGAGAGATCTTGTTCAATGCTTCAGGTTTTACAGTTCTTGTTGCCACTCCATTTAAGGAGCGCTATGAGATTACACAAGACCTCATTACTATTATAGATCTTGATTTAAATCAATCTCAAACCATCAATCTCGATGATCTCAATAGTATTTTTATTAAAGCATTACTGAGTGGTATTAATGATAAATCTCCTGAGTACAGTGTGACAAATGATCAGCCAAATATTTTAGCTCTCAATCCTGCTGATAACTCTTCCGCAATCCAGTTCATCTTTAATCAGGATATTCTTGGAGCCATTCGCTACACAGATAACCTTGGAGTGGAGCACAGTATTGAGCTCACATTACTATGATTAATATTTTCTATATCGCTCTTGGCGGAGGCTTAGGCGCCTCCTTGCGCTACCTGATCAATGAAAGTTTGAGACATACCTCTCTCTTTTCCCTGCCCTTAGGCATTATGGCTATAAACTTTTTAGGATGTTTCTGCATGGGTATTGCCATGGCGCAGCTCTCAGAGTTAAAAGATAATTTATACTTTTTTCTTATAGTTGGATTTCTTGGCTCCTTTACAACCATGTCGGCATTCTCTCAGCAGGCCATTGAAATGCTATATAATGGAAAAGATATGAATGCACTTGTTTATGTTGTTGCCTCAGTTGGTTCATGCATCCTTGGAACTTACATTGCTTATACGTTGTTTAAGACATCATAAAATATGATTGATACCAATTTAATTAAATTAGACCCTAAGCAGGTTTTTGAAAGCTTAAAGTCAAAAAAATATGAGCTCAACCTTGAGGCCTTTGATGCGTTTGAATTAGATAGAAAAAACTTTCAAACCCAAACAGAGGACTTACAAGCTCAAAGAAATACTCTTTCTAAGGAATATGGTCTCTTGAGAGAAGAGGGCAAAGAGGATAAAACCTTAAATGATCAAATTGAGTCGATTAAAATTGAGCTTGATGCCTGTTCTCAAAAATTGACTGATACCCAGGGATCTTTTAGAGATTTCTTGCTAGATATACCAAATTTACCCTCGGACTCCACACCTAAGGGGGGTGGTGAGAGTGAGAATGTAAAGATGCGGGACTTTGGCAAGCCACTGATTTCTGGCGGTAAAGATCATCTTGACATCACTTCACTTATCAATACGGAGGCAGCAAACATCTTGGCAGGCTCAAGATTTGCAGTCCTGGTTGGAAAAATAGCAAAACTCCAAAGAGCGCTCATTGCTTTTATGCTCGATAAAGCTGAAGAGCATGGTTATCAAGAGCATTACTTGCCCTTAATTGCAAACGCTGAATCCCTTACTGCAACGGGACAACTTCCCAAGTTTGCTGATGATCTCTTTCAATTAACTGATGATTATTTTCTAATTCCAACGGCAGAGGTCCCGCTGACAAATCTTTACCGAGATCAAATTATATCTGCAGATAATTTTCCATTAAAATTAACTGCCCACACTACCTGTTTTAGATCTGAGGCTGGAAGTTACGGCAAGGATACCAGGGGATTAATCAGGCAGCACCAATTTGAAAAAGTAGAGCTAGTGCAAATCTGTCACCCTGACCATTCAGATCAAACCTTAGAATCCTTGACCTCTCATGCGGAGAGCATCTTGCAAGAGCTCAATCTACCTTATCAAGTGGTGGAGCTTTGCACAGGTGACCTAGGTTTCTCGGCTGCCAAAACCTATGACTTAGGAGGTTTGGGTGCCTAGCCAAGAGACTTTTCGTGAAATCTCCTCTTGCTCTAATTGCACTGATTTTCAAGCCAGAAGGGCGAAAATTAGATTTAAGGAGGATGGAGTATCTAGACTAGCTCATACTTTGAATGGTTCTGCGTTAGCTGCTGGAAGAACTCTTATTGCGGTGATTGAGAACTATTTTGATCAGCATTCAACAATTATAATCCCTGAAGTCTTGCAAGATTACACAAAATTTAAGTCTATAGAGTTGTAGTTATTGCATTGATTGCAATTAATTAAAAAGTTACACAATTGTTTCTTTTAAATTAATTAAAAGAAGTATAGAATCCAAGTATCAATCTTTTTAATTTTTTTAGAGGAAAATTATGAATAAACTTCGCCACCTTCTTGTTTTTTCTTTGTTGTTTGCCATCCCTGTTTTTTCTGAAGTAGGAACTACCTCAGCTATACGAGGAAATGTGAATGTAGCATCTGCAGAGATCACTATTAAAAATACTTCAACCGGGGTTACCAAAAGAGTCAACCCTAATGATGATGGTTCTTTTTCAGCCTCTTTCTTGCCTGTTGGTGGTCCATACACCTTATCGGCATCAGCAGCTGGATATCAGTCTGAGTCAGTAGAAGGAATTTTTCTCATCCTCAATGATACAACCAACATTAGCATTGACTTGCTTTCAACATCATCTGACCTTGAAGAAGTTGTTGTAACAGCCTCAAGAGGCGTTGCTCGAATTAAGGTTGGAACTGGTACATTCTTGGACAGAGCTGCCATGGATGGTATACCAACTATCAACAGATCAGTTGCTGATTTTGCCAAGTTAGATCCTAGAGTATCCATTAACTCAGCCTCTTCTAGAAACGCAGAGATCTCAGTGATGGGTCAGAACAATAGATTTAATGATTTTGCAATTGACGGGGTTAGTTTTAACGACCCATTTGGTCTAAATGCTAATGGTTTCGGTAGCATGAGAAACCCAGTTAGTTTAGATTTTGTTGATCAAATATCTGTGGATGTAACGCCTTATGACGTCTCCAGAGGTAACGCGACAGGTGGATCTATTTCAGTTGTGACTAAGTCTGGTACTAATGATTTTCATGGTAGCTACTACACAACCTCAAGAGATCAGGATAATTTAGGTGAATACAATGGTCAGAAATTTTCAACATTCTCTGAAGATATTACCAGCGTAACTTTTTCAGGACCAATCATTCAAGATAAGTTATTTTTCTTTGTTGGTTACGAAGAACTTGAAGGAACATCTCCTGTAATTTATGGTACAAAAGATAGTGGTGCGACAAACGCAGCGGAAACTGTTACCACAGCAATTGCCAATGAAATCAAAGCAATTGCTCAATCAAGGTATGGTTATGACGCCGGTGAAATTAATAATGTTTCTTTCCCAGAAACTCATGAAGAGTACACAGTCAAGATAGATTACTACATTAATGACTCTCATAGAGCTGTCTACAATGTCTCTAAAAGTGAAGATTCATATCCAAGAAAATATAATGGCGGCCCAGTGGTTTTTAGCAATAACTACTACACAAAACCTCCAGTCATTGATAGAGAATCTTTTACTCTTTTTAGCGATTGGAATGACCGTCTTAGAACGAAGTTTAAGTATTCAACATATGATATGAGGGAAGATGATGCCTCTGTTGGTGCTCCATTTATGCCTGAGTCACGAATTACAGTTGGTGAAGATCAAGTATATCTTGGAGGCGACAGATATCGCGGCGCTAACTTAATTAATATTAACTCTGAATTTTTAACTTTTAAAGCAGACTATGATCTTGGCGACCACCTGATTACTGCTGGTTATGAGCAAGAAGAATCAAGCATCTATAACTTATTTATCGCTAGATACAATGGTGAGGTACATTTTGATTCTGTAGATGATTTTGCAGCTGGAACATGGAGCTACCTAAGATTCCAGACACCAATTTCTGGTGTTGCAGATGTTGATACAGCTGCTGCAAATTTTGATGTTGAAAAATCAACCCTTTATATTCAAGACAAATGGAGTGTCAACGATGATCTTACTGTGCAGTTTGGTGTTAGATATGACGCAGCTAAAACTCCGACAGCGGCTCGTTTAAATCCTAAATTTTTGGAACGCAACGGCGTACCTAATAATGCAAAGTTTGACTATGACAAACTTCAGCC